>Ga0247843_1000288_pt1 | contig 120469 bp, 106 predicted proteins | sample LaCruzMarch2017__FD_192420 | JGI IMG/M metagenome (GOLD analysis project Ga0247843, IMG submission 192420) | Freshwater microbial communities from meromictic Lake La Cruz, Castile-La Mancha, Spain - LaCruzMarch2017_8m | ecosystem: Environmental > Aquatic > Freshwater > Lake | place: Spain...
CATCAATATGCTTGGGAGTTAAACCAGCCCGCAAAACATTATCGCTATTGCTCATCAATTCTACACATTGGCCTTGCAAATAGGCATGCGGTAACCCAGCACTTTGAAATAAAGAGGCTCCCTTGGGTAAATAAACAATATTCAGGATATATATTGAAAAAATGGCTTTATCTATTTGTGCAGGCTCTTCTGAATCTGGATATAAACGGGCTACCCACCATCCAGGATCATCGGGTGTTAGTTCACCCTCTCTCATTTTTTGAATTTCACGCTTCACCAGATTCAATAACCAGAAATGAGCATCTGCCGAATCCATTTCCATAACAAATTGATAAACAGCTTCTAAACCATCTTTATTGAATAAAGGCTTTAATACATTGAATTCTGGTATGTCTTCTAATCTTTTAACTATTAACTCAGGTGCGCAAAATCCGTGCAGCAACCAAAAATCGCTGAGCGTTACCAGCATTTCGGGTTTATGGTTTTTGTCTTTATAATTTCTACTAGGAGCATCTATCGGAATTCCCGCTTTTTCTTCTTTTTCAAAACCTGCCATTGCTTCTTCCAAGGTGGGATGAACCTGGATTGACAGGATATGTTGCACATCCTGAATTTTAAATAAAAAGGGAAGACTACCAAAACGAGCTGCCACGCGTTCCCCTAAATAGTGATTCGGATCATCCGAAATTGCATTTACCAGCTTTACCGGTTGATTGTTAACCAGAATGATGGATGATGATTTGGGATGGGCTCCCATCCAATATTCTGCAAAAGGCTTACCCTGCTCATTGGCAATACCTAAGAGTTCAGGTAAAAAATGTTGGCCTCCCCAATCGTAGTGCATAAGGGTACCCTGTAAGGGGAAAATGTTTTCCATATTCAAATAACGTAATTAGTCGGGTAACAAATACGTAAACAAGCTTCTTTTTCAGGAATATTTTTGTAAAAAAGTAGCCATGCAAACTAATAAAGATACCGGAAACTTGGGGGAAGAATTAGCAGCCATTGCACTACAAGAGCGGGGATTTACCATTCTTGAGCGAAACTGGCAGTTTCGATATTGGGAGGTGGATATCATTGCTTCCTTCGAAAACCGACTACATTTTATTGAGGTGAAAACCCGAAAATCGCTCCGCTATGGATATCCCGAGGAAAGCATCACCCGAGAGAAAATGAACAGCCTAAAAAATGCAGCAGAAGCCTATTTGGAAGCCAACCCAGCATGGAAATACATTCAGTTTGATGTAGTTGCCATTACCATTACCGATTCGGTATTGCGCGAATTTCTGATGATTGAAGATGTTTATTTTTAATACGCTTACAACCTTTCCTGCATTTTTTCTACCATGCGGTAAGTGGCAGGACAATATTCGATATTTTGCTGGTGCACGTGAATATAGTCGGTCATTTTTTTCTTTTTCAGGTGCGGAAAGCCGGCACAATCGGCCGGACGAACCTCATAGATACTGCAAAAATGAGTGGTTTTATCTAAGAACTGGCAAGGCTGTTGTTTATTCATCCAGTCCCCTTCTTTTTTATCGTAGGTAAGCCATTTTTCTGTAAAAGCGGCTGGCGAAACTCCAAGGTGGGCGGAAATTCGTTTTACATCTGTTTTGGTAAAGGTAGGCGTCATCGATTTACAGCAGTTGGCGCAACTGAGGCAATCGATTTCCTTCCATACTTCAGCATCTATTTGTTCAGCTATCTTGTCGAGGTTGCGGGGAGGGTTCTTTTCTATTTTTCCCAGATAGCGTTTAAAAGCAGATTTGTGATAACGAACTTTTTGTTTGAACGAGCGTAAATTAACCTGCATACAGCAAAAAATGTGGTGGATAGGTATATCTTTGCAATATCGTTTAGCCCGTTGGTAATTCCAAAATAATATCCCGCTAATCATTTCGTTTAAGTAGTATACGCAGCTACTCATGTGGAAAACCTATTTAAAAGGATTTAAAGCCTGGCTACAACTAGAAAAATCACTCAGTGATCATTCGGTTACTGCCTATTTGCATGATGTAGAATTGCTTACCCGTTATTTTTCCCTTTCCGGCATCAGCAAAGCACCCGGGGATATAGAACTATTCGATTTGCAACAATTTGTTCAATGGCTCAGTAAAATAGGCTTGTCTGCCACATCACAGGCCCGCATCATTTCGGGTATTCGGGGTTTCTTTAAATTCTGTATTACCGAACAAATGGTAACCCGCGATCCGTCAGCCCTTTTGGAAGCCCCTAAAACGCCCCGGCACCTTCCCGATACGCTTAGTGTAGAAGAGATTGAAAAATTGTTTGCTTGCATTGATGTTAGCACTCCCGAAGGCGTACGAAATAAAGCCATGCTCGAAACCCTGTATAGTTGCGGTTTACGAGTAAGTGAACTGATACACCTTACCCTTTCCGGCTATTTTCCCGACGATGCATTTATTCGGGTAATTGGCAAAGGCAATAAAGAAAGATTGATTCCTATCGGTCGCTCTGCCATGCAGTATATCAGTTTATATACCGAACATATTCGATCGCATATTACCATCAAGCCCTTACAAGAAGATTTTCTCTTCTTAAACCGAAGAGGAGCGCCCTTAAGTCGGGTTATGGTATTCTACATTATCAAGTCATTGGCTCAACAGGCTGGCATCACCAAAATCATCTCCCCCCATACTTTCCGCCATTCATTCGCCACCCACCTGGTAGAAGGCGGAGCCGATTTACGTGCCGTGCAAGAAATGCTGGGCCACGAGAGCATAACCACAACCGAAATCTATACTCACCTGAACCGTGATTTTTTGCGCGATACCCTGCAAAGATTTCATCCGGCTTTTCAGCTTTGAATTACAATTGGTTTCTATACCTTTGAACCTAAAACCAAGTACACATGAAAAAAATATTTCTCGTGGCAGCTACCTTGCTATCAATGTCTGCCATGGCACAAATTAAAATGCCACAACCTAGTCCTACCCAAAAAATCACCCAGGAATTCGGTTTAGGTTCTATTGAGTTGATGTATTCCAGACCTAGCCTTAAAGGACGTGTTCCCTTTAAAGAGAAAGGAGATTTTGTTCCAACAGGTGAAATGTGGAGAACCGGTGCTAATTCAGCCACTAAAATTCGTTTTACGGATCAAGTAATGGTAGGTGGAAAATTATTAGACAGCGGTATGTATGTGATTTATACTATTCCTGGAAAAGACTATTGGGAAATCATTTTCAACAAGGGTTTAACCAATAGCGGACTGGATGGTTACAAAACCAGCGAAGATGTTCACCGTTTTAATGTAAAGCCAGCAAAAAATGCTAGCTCAGTTGAAACATTCACTTTCCAGTTTGTGGATGTAAAAGCTGAAAGTTGCGAATTACACCTTTTGTGGGCAAAAACAGCCGTCGCTATCCCAATGAGTGTTAATGTAAAGGATAGAATCCGTGCTCAGGTAGAAAAAGCCCTATCTGCCTCACCTGTTAATCCGGCCAGCTATTCTTCTGCTGCTAATTTCTATTACGAGTGGGATAAGGATTTAGATAAGGCCCTCAGCAATGCTAGCAAAGCGGTTGAAGCAAATCCGAAAGCATTCTGGTTATATCTTCAACAGGCACGCATTCAGAAAGATATGGGTGATAAAGTTTCTGCTAAAGCCAGTGCACAAAAATGTGTTGAATTAGCTACTGAAGCTAAAAACAATGACTATGTTCGCATGGCCAACGATTTGATTAAAGGTTTATAAACTAATAGGTATAGACATAAAAAAATGCCTTCTGTGTAGAAGGCATTTTTTTATGTAATAGTTTGAAGGATTATTTAACTTCTGCCATATCGGGAATCATCTCAACACGATAGGCACCAGCATCTAATTTGGCTTTGGTTTCGCTGAAAGCTTGCAGGGTTTCTTCAATATCCTGATCGGTATGGGCTGCAGTAGGTATTAGGCGATAGATAATATGGCCTTTTGGAATTACGGGATATACCACAATAGAACAGAAAATACGGTAATGCTCTCTCAAATCAGTTACCATGGCAGTTGCTTCTTCTACCCCACCCTTCATATACACGGGAGTTACCATGGTATTGGTATTTCCAATATCAAATCCTCTTTCCTTTAATCCTTTTTGCAGTTTCATTGCATTGCTCCACAATTTGTCTTTCAATTGCGGTTGGGTACGCAGCAATTCTAAGCGCTTCAGGTTACCCAGCACAATGGGCATCGGTAAACTCTTGGCAAAAATCTGAGAGCGAATATTGTAGCGAATAAAATCGATGATATCCTTATCTCCCGCCATAAAAGCGCCAATTGAAGCCATTGATTTGGCGAAAGTGGAGAAATATAAATCAATACCATCCTGACAACCCTGCTCCTCTCCTGCTCCGGCTCCGGTTTTACCCAGTGTACCAAAACCATGGGCATCATCTACCAACAATCTAAACTGGTATTTAGATTTCAGGTCTACAATTTCAATCAATTTACCCTGATCTCCGGCCATGCCAAAGACTCCTTCCGTAATTACCAGTATGCCACCAGTTTTCTGTTTTTCAATCAATTGAGTGGCACGGTCCATCTGCTTGCAAAAATCTTCTAGGTCGTTGTGTTTGAATACATAACGATGACCAGGATGTAAGCGTAAACCATCGATGATACAGGCATGCGATTCGGCATCATATACAATCACATCATGCCGATTGCAAATAGCATCAATAGCACTCATTATCCCCTGATAACCAAAATTCATCAGAATAGCATCTTCCTTGCCTTCGAACTCAGCTAATTCGCTTTCCAGTTGCTCGTGGTAATTACTGTTTCCACTCATCATACGGGCTCCCATTGGGTAAGCCAACCCAAACTGGGCAGCCGCATCGGCATCTGCATTGCGTACTTCGGGATGATTCGCTAATCCGAGATAATTATTCAAACTCCAAACTACCATTTCTTTCCCCCGAAACTTCATTCGGTTCGAAATTTCACCCTCTAGTTTAGGAAATGCAAAATACCCGTGTGCACGTTTCCGATGCATACCTAAAGGACCTGCATTTTTCAATAATTTTTCAAAAATATCTGCCATTGCTAAAAAATTAATTCAAATATAATGATGCAAATTTACGAAAATTTATCGCTTAACCTACTTTTCGATTTCCTAATACTTAATCTAACCTGTTATTAGTCAAATTCTTGGCGTAAATTGCTAATTCACAACCTATATTAATTTTTTTTATGAGAATCCCCTCCCTACTCTTAGTCCTTCTATTGGCAGGTAATCTGTTGGCACAAAAAGTCCCGGTAAACGCCCTTTCCTCACCTGCTAAACCCCAGCTGGTGGTTGGTATTGTGATTGATCAGATGCGTTGGGATTACTTAACCCGCTATTATCCTTTATTTCAGGCCAATGGGGGCTTCCGACGTATGTTGGGTGAAGGCTTTTCTTGTGATAATACCTTGATTAACTATACACCCACCGTTACGGCTTGCGGACATACCGCAATTTATACTGGCAGTGTGCCTGCACTTCACGGGATTGTGGGTAATAACTGGTGGGAAAACCGCAGCAATAAAGGCATGTATTGCAGTGAAGACAAATCTGTAAAAGGGGTTGGCGGAAAAACAGAAGAGGATGGGCAGATGAGTCCTAAAAATATGCTCACCACCACCATTTGCGATGAATTGCGCATGTCTAATCAATTTGCCAGTAAAGTGGTGGGCATCGCCATTAAAGACCGCGGTGCGATTTTACCAGCTGGCCATTCAGCTAATGCGGCCTATTGGTATGAAGGCAAATCCGGCAATTTTATTTCCAGCACCTATTATATCACTGAGCTGCCAGCATGGGCTCAGGCTTTTAACCAACGAAAATTACCCGACTCACTTTATCAAAACGGATGGAAATTGGCTCTTCCTGCCGAAACTTATAAAAGTTATGCAACGGCGGATGAAAAAGTATACGAAAGCAAACCATTTGGCAAAGATGCCAACGGATTCCCTTACGATATGAGCAAGTTTATTGGAAAAGACTACACAAAAATTTCCAGTACTCCTATGGGAAATACCCTAACCGCTGAAATGGCAAAAGCTGCTATTATCGGCGAAAATTTGGGCAAAGGAAGTGCAACTGACTTTATTGCCATCAGCTTCTCTTCTCCCGATTATATTGGACACTCATTTGGTCCCAACTCTTGGGAAAACACGGATGATTATGTTCGCTTAGATCAGGAATTGGGTAAATTGCTGCAGTTTTTAGATGCACAAATTGGAAAGAATGCCTATACAGTATTTCTTTCCGCCGATCACGCCGTTGCGCATATTCCCGGATTTATGAAGGAGAATAAATTACCCGGTGGATTACTAGAAGATGCCGGTATGATGAAGGAAATGAACCTGCAAATCAAGCAAAAGTTTGGCGTTGAAAATGCGATTGCCAGCATCATGAATGAGCAGGTATATCTTAGCAGAAAAAGAATGGATACTTCCAAAGCTGATATGGTTGAAATTAAAAATTTTATCGTAAATCTTTTGATGAAGAATGAAAATATCACCCATGCATTTGCTACCGATGATATTTTGCTTACTCCCCTTCCTCAAAAATTCCGTGAAATGATGGCCAACGGTTTTCATCCCTCTCGCAGCGGTGATGTACAGTATATCCCAAAATCAGGCTACTTCAGTGGCACTGGAACAGGCACTACACATGGTTCCCCATTTCAGTATGATACCCATATCCCACTTTTATGGTATGGCTGGGGCATTAAAAAAGGTAAAACCAATCGTGAAACGCATATGACGGATATTGCGCCTACCCTCGCTGCCCTCTTGCATATTCAGGCTCCAAGTGGCTCGGTTGGACAAGTAATTGAAGAAGTACTGAAATAAGAAAGAGTTCACAGAATCTATCGTATAAAAAAAGTTGACTTAATTAGAGTCAACCTTTTTTTATGTGTTCAAACCTGCTATTTATTTGGCAAGTTTAGCTTTTAAATTCTGATCCAGTGTATCCAGAAACTCTTCTGTATATAAATAATGCTCGCTATGATTCACTTTGTTACCGTGGATACATACGGCAAGGTCTTTCGTCATTTTACCACTTTCCACCGTTTCAATACAAACTGCTTCCAGTGCCTGACAGAAATTAATCAGTTCGGCATTGTTATCTAATTTACCCCGAAACTCCAAACCTCTTGTCCATGCGAAAATAGAAGCAATGGGATTGGTAGAAGTGGGTTTCCCTTTCTGGTGGTCGCGGTAATGGCGGGTAACCGTTCCGTGGGCTGCTTCAGCTTCCATGGTTTTTCCATCGGGCGTAATCAAGGTGGAAGTCATCAAGCCCAGCGAACCAAATCCCTGTGCTACCGTATCACTTTGCACATCTCCATCGTAGTTTTTACAAGCCCATACAAAATTACCATTCCATTTTAGGGCACTGGCAACCATGTCATCAATTAATCGATGTTCGTAAGTAATACCAGCTGCTTCATAAGCGGCTTTAAATTCTTGTTGATAGATTTCTTCAAAAATATCTTTAAAGCGACCATCGTATTTTTTCAGGATGGTATTTTTGGTTGACAAATACAGAGGCCATTTTTTTGCCAAAGCAGTATTAAAACAGCTTCTGGCAAAACCCTTGATGCTCTCATCGGTATTATACATGGCCAAAGCCACACCGTCGCCTTTGAAATTGAATACTTCATGCTCAATCACATTGCCATCTTCGCCTTCAAACTTGATGGTGAGCTTACCTTTTCCTTTGGTAACAAAATCGGTGGCACGGTATTGATCTCCAAAAGCGTGTCTACCGATACAGATGGGGGCCGTCCAGTTAGGAACTAGGCGGGGAACATTCGCACAAACGATTGGCTCACGGAATACGGTACCATCCAGAATATTCCGAATAGTTCCATTAGGGCTCTTCCACATTTGCTTCAACTTAAATTCCTCTACGCGTTGCTCGTCGGGCGTAATAGTGGCACATTTGATACCTACTCCGTATTGTTTAATCGCATTTGCGGCATCTATAGTAACCTGGTCGTTCGTTTCGTCGCGGTATTCCATTCCTAAATCGTAATATTTGATGTCGAGTTCGAGATAGGGAAGAATCAATTTGTCTTTTATGAATTTCCAGATAATTCGGGTCATTTCATCCCCATCCAGTTCAACCACGGGGTTGGCAACTTTAATTTTAGCTTGCATGTATGTTACTTTTATTGAATAAAATAATGATTGCGAAGGTAATAAAATTCAGGGGTTTATCGAATGTTTACTACTAAAACCGGGATGGATAAAGCATGTCGAACCCCTTCGATGGTTTCGCCAAAAAGATAGTCTTTCAAGCCACTATGCCTATGAGCACCCATTACCAACATATCCGCCTTACATTCTTGTGTGATGCGAACAATTTCCCTAACCCGGCTCCGATAGCCCAGTTGGATAGTAACCGAAAGACCCAGAGCAATCAATTGCTGCTGATATTGTTCCAACCGAAGCCGATCCATGCGGGTTTCTTCATCGTCACTGGCATCTCCCAGATAACCGGCAGAAGCACTTTCTACCACATGTATCAAAACCAGCGTGGTTGCATCATTTCTTCTGGCAACGGCATTTTCAATCAATAATTTATCAGCCTCCGTAAAATCAAGGGCAATGGCAATACAGTTGTGCTGAACCGGATCTAATTGAATGATGGGCATGGGTTCTCCATGTAGAGAGGCTTTTTTACGTGCCCTCCTCTTTTTGAAAAATGGCAGGAAAGTCATTACCAGAAATAACCAGCTAAGCCAAATTATAGGAATTACCATGGCTGATTTTAATAGTATGGATATATCCGACTCATAAAAAACCGTCAACACTTGTATTACCAGTCTGCCATTGAGGGTAACCAAAATACCAGCCACTATCCAGGAAAGTATTTTAATAGGCGTTGAAATGGCAAATTCTCCCATGGTTGTTTTATCACTCACAAAATGGATTAAGGGAATCACCGCAAAGCCTAACTGAAGACTCAGCACAATCTGACTGCCCACTAGCAGAGCGTCTACTTTACTTTCTCCATAAATAAATATCACCAACATGGCCGGAACTATGGCGATTAACCGGGTAATTAATCTGCGTAACCAAGGGTTGATGCGCAGGTGGAGATACCCTTCCATAACAATTTGTCCTGCCATGGTTCCAGTGATGGTAGAGCTTTGTCCGGCAGCTATTAACGCAACTGCAAACAGAATAGGTGCCCATTTATTGCCTAGCAGGGGTTGTAATAAGCGATGTGCTTCTTGTATTTCTGCTACCTGTGTATTTCCCGTAGAGAAAAATACCGTTGCTGCTAGAATCAAGATAGCAGCATTTACTAAAAATGCGGCATTAAGGGCAATGGTACTATCAATAAAATTATAGCGAATGGCTTTTCGAATACCCTCACGACTAGAGCTGATTTTGCGGGTTTGCACCAATGCTGAATGCAGGTACAAGTTATGTGGCATAACAGTGGCACCAATTATTCCAATGGCGATGTACAAAGATTCGTTGTTCAGCGGTTGTGGAATTAATCCGGTTGCTACCAAACCCAATTGCGGTTTTGCCATTACAATCTGTAATAAGAAGCAAAGTCCGATTATGGCAACCAGAGCGATGATAAAAGCCTCCATTTTTCGAATACCAAAACGCTGGAGCAGTAAAAACAGGAAGGTATCTAACACAGTAATTACGGTTCCTGTAAGTAATGGCAATCCGGTTAAAAGGTGAATGCCGATGGCCATTCCCAGCACTTCGGCCAAATCACAGGCGGCAATGGCAATTTCGGAGAGGATGTACAAACTAAAGTTAATCAGGGGCGGATAGGTTTCCCGATTGGCCTGTGCCAGATCACGGCGGGTTACAATGCCCAATCGAGCACTTAAACTTTGCAGTAGTAATGCCATTAAGTTACTCATCAACAACACCCAAATCAGTTGGTAGCCAAATCGGGCGCCACCTTGTAAATCCGTTGCCCAATTACCTGGGTCCATATAACCAACACTTACCAGATAGGCCGGACCAATATAGGCAAGTACCCGTCTCCACCCTTTGCGGGGAAGGGTAGTATCCACGGTTTCATGAACTTCGCTGAGCGAATGATGAGACGAAGTAGGGTTAATCATGATCAATGATTTTTACCAATAATGTTTTTGCCAGTTGGTTACTAATGGTAACCGGTTTTTGATCGGCTACCGAAATTTCTATAGAACCATCGAAGCTAAAAGATCGCAATACGCGCACTCGGGTGCCGAGTTGAATACGATGATGCCCCAACATTTCCAATAATGCGGGTGACTCATCCCCTACTGCTGTAATTTCCAGCCACTTTAGATGGGGTTGGTCTAATATGGGTAAGCGCTGCCGGAAAGCTAGTTTCCCTTCTTTATCAGGAATCGGATCTCCATGGGGGTCGAAACGGGGATGACCTAGAAAACGATCGAGTTGCTCAATTAATTTAGCGCTACTCACATGTTCCAACTGTTCGGCTACTTCATGCACTTCATCCCAGCCGAATTCGAGGGTATTTACCAGGAAATATTCCCAAAGCCTGTGTTTACGGATAATTTGTAAAGCAAGTTTCTTCCCTGCCGCATTCAAACGTACCCCTTTATAGCGTTCATAATGCACCAGTTTTTTACCCATTAATTTCTTTACCATGTCCGTTACAGAGGCGGGCTGGGTTTGCAGGGCTTCGGCTAGGTGGTTGGTGGCTACCAATGCAGATTGCTGTTGCAAGTGATAGACAGATTTGATATAATTTTCTTCGGCAATGGTATACAACATAGTTCTTAAAATAAAATTTAGACAAATCTAAAATTTATTTTTCAAATACTGTAATTTTAATCTAAGCGGTTAAAGAGAATTGAATTTAACAATCAGGTGATGTAATAATATTTCCCATTTACTATGAAAACCTTATTTTTAACCTGCGTCGATTCACAATCCTATTGCAAATGGGTTTACATTTTAAATATGGTCGTTTGGGGTTATGCATTTGCTTATTTGTATGGATGGGCTGCAGCCAGCAACCAGTAGACTATTCTGGCAATACCCCGCTAAAGCAAACTGATTTTTTGGCATTGTTTACAGAACTAAAGCTGCCGATTGTTATTGCCGATACCAATCTGATTAAATTATCCGATACTGCTAAAATCGGTTATAAAGCTTTTACCCAATTTTATCCAGACAGCACCCTGCAAACCTTGGTGGGGAAGCAAAAAAAGGGAACTCATTTTAGGGCAATCGGAAAAATTACCAAAACCAATGAGGTATACTTATTATTTATTTCAATTACACCCAACCGGGAAGCTCATTTGTATGTAATTGTTACTTCCCAAAAAAATGAATACTTAGATAGTAAAGCATTTTTGTATAATAAAATGGACGATAGGTATCGTCATTACGTTCATATTAACCGGGAACCAACGTTTCTGGTAGTGCGCGAAAAAACGGGAAAGGATTTGGAATCGATATATACCAAAACAGGATGGATTTATCCTACGGAAGGAAGTTTCATGGTAATTGTAAACGATTCCAATGAAGACATAAAAATGAATGTAGTTATTAACCCGATTGATAGTTTTCCCGCATTAAATCCGCTCAGCTGGGATTATGGCAGTGATAAGAAAAACTTTATTTCTGTGCGCGATGGTAATAGTGCAGGCAAATTACTTTTCTTTTTACATGTAGAGAAAAATGATGGAAGTTGTATAGGGGAAATAAAAGGTACCATGCAACTAACCGGCAACCGCAAGGGTGTTTTCAGAAAGTCGGGTGATCCCTGTATAGTAAATTTTAATTTTACCGATAATGGTATCGAATGCAAAGAAACCGGCTCTTGTGGAAACTACCGCGGTATCAAGTGTTTGCTGGATGAACAGTTCCCTAAAAGGAAGAAACCCAGCCGTAAAAATCCTAAGTTAAAAACGCCTTCCACTAGCGTTCGCTAATGTGTAAAAAGTACATTTTAAGGTTTTTGATGTATATTGCATTTTATTTATTCAAAATCAATTGGTTATGAGCTTTAGGTCGTACAAGGTTCCGTATGATATTAACGAACAGTACAAAAAGCGGGTTACGTATTTTTCAATGGAATTCGCCATACATCAGCCCTTAAAAATATACAGCGGTGGATTAGGATTTTTGGCCGGTTCGCATTTACGCAGTGCATACGAATTGCGCCAAAACTTAATTGGCGTAGGTATATTATGGAAATATGGTTACTACGATCAGGCACGCAATCAAGACCAGACCCTTGAAGTAACCTTCATGGAAAAAATCTACAGTTTTCTAGAAGAAACGGATATCAAATTTCAGATTCTGATTCACGAGCATCCGGTTTGGGTTAAAGCATATTACCTGAACCCATCTACATTTAACAGCGCTCCCCTGTTTTTATTGAGTACCGATTTACCGGAGAACGACTATGTTTCGCAAACCATTACGCATCGTTTGTATGATGCCAATGTGGCTACCAAAGTGGCACAGTTTATTTTATTAGGAGTGGGCGGAGCAAAATTGGTAGACGAGATAGGATTCAATCCCGAAGTTTATCACTTGAATGAAGCGCATGGCATTTCTTCCGCTTTCTATTTGTTGAATAAGTTCAAGAGCATTGAAAAAGTTAGGGAACACTTGGTTTTTACCACCCACACTCCCGAAGAAGCCGGTAACGAAAAACACGATATCTATCTTTGTAATAAGATGAGTTATTTCTGTGGCTTATCCATTGATGAAGTACGCAAAATAACCGATATTAAAGACGACAAGTTTAACCATTCCTTAGCTGCGTTGCGCTTTGCCCGTAAGGCCAATGGCGTATCCGCTTTACATGGTGTTGTGAGCAACGAAATGTGGAAGAACCAAGAAGGAATTTGTCCCATCACATACATCACCAATGCTCAAAACTGGCGATATTGGAGCGATAAGCAATTATACCGTGCAATGGAGGAAGGTAATGATGCGGTATTCGACGATCGGAAAAAATATCTGAAGAAGAGAGCGTTTGAAATAGTAGCTGATCAAACCGGTAAAGTAATGGACCCGAATATACTAACCATTGTTTGGGCCAGAAGATTTGCGGGATATAAGCGTGCCGACATGCTCACCTACAATATGGAATGGTTTGAAGAATTACTTTCTAACATAAAGTACCCTGTTCAAATCATCTGGGCTGGTAAGCCCTACCCTGCTGATTATCCGGCCATTTCGGAATTCAATAAGCTCGTACACCTGAGCAAAAATTATAAGAACGTTTCTGTGTTAATCGGATATGAACTCGGCCTCAGCAAGCGTATGAAACAAGCTGCCGATGTTTGGCTCAATAATCCAAGAGTACCTCGCGAAGCATCAGGAACCAGTGGTATGACTGCTGCTATGAACGGTGCCGTTAATTTTTCTACCGACGATGGATGGATTCCCGAATTTATCAACAATGGCAACAATGGATTTGTAGTGCCCAAAGCCGATTACGACAACATGTCGGTGCACGAACAGGATGAATACGATCTGAAAAAGGTTTATGAAATCCTGAATGAGCAGATTTTGCCTATGTACTACGAGAATTTCGATACCTGGCGCCAGATTCAGCAAAATGGTATGCGGGATGTGCGTTTCCAGTTCGACAGCAATCGAATGGCACATGAGTACTACGAAATTATGTATGCCTAATTGATTGCAGCTTACCTTTGGGGATACTTTTGCATTCAGGGAACTCTTATCCTGAACTAATAGAGACTAACCTTGTTATAGACAAATATGGGTAAAAAAATAGCAATTGCCATTACGGGAGCCAGTGGTGCCATTTATGCAAAACAATTATTGGATAAGCTGGTTACACTGCAAGCTCAAACCGAAGAAATTTCTGTGGTAATGAGCGATAATGCCCGCTATATTTGGCGCTCAGAGTTGAACAACGACGATTATAGCCGCTATCCCTTTCGGTTTTTTGAAAAAAATGATTTTTCGGCTCCCTTTGCTTCTGGCTCTGCTCGGTATAACAGTTTGATTGTTATGCCCAGTAGTATGGGCATCCTAGGCAGAATTGCCGCAGGAATCAGCGACGATTTAATTACCCGTGCTGCCGACGTAATGCTGAAAGAGAGAAGACAATTAATTCTTGTTCCCCGCGAAATGCCTTATCACCTGATCCATATTCGAAACATGGAAACCATTACCCTGGCAGGTGGTATTATTTGTCCGGCTACCCCGTCTTTTTACAGTAATCCCACTACCATAGAAGCCTTGGTAAATACCGTTGTGGACCGTGTACTCGATTTGGCGAATCTATCAATTGATACGTATCGCTGGGGACAATAGCCCTTAGGATTCTTTAACTTCCGGCTTTGTATCTTCTATTACCCGATCTTTAAACGTAAAAGTGAGTTTATTCTCATCCCCCACCAGGTCGGCAACCAATACATCGCCTTCCTTAATGTTCATGTTGAGAATTTCCTCTGCCAACGGATCTTCGAGGTATTTCTGAATAGCCCTGTGTAAAGGACGGGCACCAAATTGCGAATCGTATCCTTTAGTGGCAATAAATTCTTTGGCAGCTAAGGTGATTTCGAGGCCGAATCCGATTGCATGTAATCGCTTATCAACGCCCTTCATCAAAATGTCAATGATATTGAAGATATTCTCTCTGCTGAGGGAATTAAACACCACCACATCATCAATTCTATTTAAGAATTCGGGAGAGAACGTTTTCTTCAGTGCTTTTTCAATTACTGCTTTATTATTTTCTTCGGCATTTTCCATACGGGTAGCCGTTGCAAATCCAACACCATCGCCAAAATCTTTCAACTGACGGGCTCCGATATTGGAGGTCATAATAATCATGGTATTCTTAAAGTCAATCTTTCTTCCCAAACCATCCGTTAATTGACCATCATCCAACACCTGCAATAAAATATTGTAAATATCCGGATGTGCTTTTTCAATTTCATCCAGCAGAATTACACAGTAAGGTTTTCTCCTTACTTTTTCGGTTAGTTGTCCACCCTCTTCATATCCCACATATCCTGGAGGAGCACCAATTAAGCGGCTCACCGTAAATTTCTCCATGTACTCACTCATATCAATGCGAATAAGTGCGTCATCGGAATCGAACATATGTCGAGCCAGTGCTCGTGCCAATTCGGTTTTACCTACACCGGTGGGTCCAAGGAAAATAAAAGTTCCAATCGGTTTTTTGGGATCTTTCAGTCCTACGCGATTACGCTGAATAGCTTTTACCACTTTTTGAATGGCTTCATCCTGACCAATTACCATCTTCTGCATGTCTTCACTCATGCGGCGCAGTTTTTCGGTTTCAGCCTGCACCATGCGCTTAACAGGAATACCCGTCATCATACTTACCACTTCCGCAATGTTCTCTTCGGAGATGGGGAATCTGCGATGCTTGCTATCTTCTTCCCAGGTTAGTTTGGCCTTTTCTAATTCTTCCCCGAGTTTCTTTTCAGTGTCCCGCAAAGCTGCTGCTTCTTCGAAGCGTTGACTTTTAACTACTTTATTTTTTTCAATCTTAATATCTTCAATCTTCTTTTCCAGATCTACGATTTCATTGGGTACATTGATATTTTTCAAGTGTACCCGAGCACCCACTTCATCCAACACATCAATCGCTTTATCGGGCAGTAAACGATCCGTCATATAACGATCGCTCAATTTAACGCAGGAAACAATCGCTTCATCTGAATAAGTTACACTGTGAAAATCTTCGTACCGACTTTTGATATTGGTAAGAATCTGAATAGTTTCCTCTACGGAAGGTGGTTCAATCAATACCTTCTGGAAACGACGATCTAAGGCACCATCTTTCTCGATGTACATGCGATATTCATCCAAGGTAGAAGCGCCAATACATTGGAGTTCTCCGCGTGCTAAAGATGGTTTAAAAATATTGCTGGCATCCAGTGAACCACTGGCACCACCTGCACCCACTATAGTATGGATTTCATCAATAAATAAAATTACATCCCGATTTTTTTCGAGTTCATTCATGATGGCTTTCATCCGCTCTTCAAACTGTCCGCGATATTTGGTTCCTGCCACCAGGGCTGCTAGATCTAATGATATCACTCGCTTATCAAATAAAACCCGACTCACTTTGCGCTGAACGATGCGCAGGGCAAGTCCTTCAACAATAGCCGTTTTACCCACACCAGGTTCTCCAATTAATATGGGATTATTTTTCTTACGACGGCTTAATATCTGGCTAACCCGCTCAATTTCCTGTTCCCGTCCGATGATGGGATCTAATGATCCAGTTTCGGCTAATTTGGTAATGTCTCTGCCAAAATTATCGAGTACTGGGGTTTTACTTTTTACATTTGCAGCTGTTTTTCCTTTTGCCTGTTGTGCACCACTTCCTCTTCTTTCTTCGTCAAATTCATCATCATTCTCATCCCCAAATTCGTTGCGGGGAGCTGGATTAGTAGTACCTACCATACCCAGTTCGGTGCGAAATAAATCGTAGTCTACATCAAATTGATTTAAAATTTGTGTGGCCACATTCTCTTTATTCTTTAAGATACTGAGCATGAGGTGCTCGGTTTCAACAGTTTGACTTTTTTGTGCTTTCGCTTCTAACACCGTAACGCGTATTACCTTCTCTGCCTGTTTGGTAAGGGGTAAATTATTGATATTGGCGATGTTTTTTCCGGTTTTATCCTTCACTGCCAGTTCTACTTCTTTGCGCAACTCTTGCAAGTCAACATTCAAATGCCGCAATACTTTAATGGCAGTGTTCTCTCCCTCGCGAATCATGCCTAACAGCAAATGCTCTGTGCCTATAAAATCATTTCCCAACCGCAATGCTTCCTCTCTACTATAAGAAATGATTTCTTTAACCTGTGATGAAAAATTATGATCCATGTTATAAATTTGGATTTATACAATGATAACGAATATTTTTGAGTGGTGGTGTTCGTCACTTATGCACAAAATGTTAATCTAATCTACCCATATATGCAAGTCAAAATTGATACCAAAGAGAAATTTACCGTAGTTACCCCTCTAAACGAGGAATTAACTGACAATTTAGCAGCAGATTGGGTGAAAACTTGCCAAACCTGTCTTTCCGCTGCCCAAAAGGATATCGTATTGAATATGAGTGAAGTAAAGTCAATTTCAGCCGAAGGGGCCAACTTATTATTCAATACCCAGCAACAGTTTTATGAGTCAGGCGCCTCATTTGTAATTTGCTGTTTACAGCCCGATGTGGAGGCCTTTTTAGACGAGGCAGAAGTGTTAGAAATGTTGAATATAACCCCCACCGAATCGGAGGCTTGGGATATTTTGCAAATGGAAGCCATTGAACGGGAATTATTAGACGACGACCATCCTGAAACCCATATTTAGTTGGCATGACGAATTCCGCTGCCCAAAAGGATTATTATGCCGTGCTCGGTTTAACCGTGGATGCCACCCTGGATGAAATAAAGTGGAGTTTCCGGAAACTAGCGCATCAACATCACCCCGACAAAACAGGTATTGATACCCCAAACACTGAAGTTTTCCAACATATTTTAGAAGCCTATCAGGTTTTGTCAGACCCCGCCAAACGGGCAGCCTACCATCAGGAGATTTCCGTTAAACTGCCTTCTGAGGAACCTATTATACAATGGGAGCAGCTTCGCATTCAAATTAGGGCGTTACAGGTATGGGTAAAGCATACAGACCCCTATCGGTATGATACTGAGGGCTATGCCATTTATTTTTTTCAACTAATTGGCCGAGCCAGCAGGTTGGTTAAATTATTGAAATTACCGGCAGCTTTTAGGGATGAGTTGTTAGAATCATTTATCCCATGCATAATCTTGGTACCAGAATCCGACAGAGCCGCTGCACGCAGCCAATTAAGCGAATTAAGCGAGGGTAACCCAGATTTGATCATTCGGGTTGAGGCAGCCTGCAAGCAATCAGCTTATCCATCCGGATGGCCTATACGTCAACTTCTTATATCCCTGGCAATCACTGCTCTGTTGGCGGTAGCTTTTTACCTGCTATTGTTTCGGTAAATACCTAGCTGATTTGCGTGAAATACTTTCACAAAAGGATTATGAAAGGCTTGTTGTAATTTTGTACATTCGGCCTATAAGAGATGATTTCCCCGCAAACCATACAACAGATTACCAGTCGCATTGATATTATTGATGTGGTGGGTGAATTTGTGAAGCTGAAGAAACGGGGAAGTAATTATATGGGGCTTTGTCCTTTCCATAACGAGAAAAGCCCCTCCTTTACCGTTTCCCCCAGTAAGGAAATTTATAAGTGTTTTGGCTGTGGCAAAAGTGGCAATGCCATTGGCTTTGTAATGGAGCACGAAAAAGTAGGCTATGCAGATGCCCTCCGCTGGCTAGCCAACCGGTATAATATTACCATCGAAGAAACGGCAGTTACGCCCGAACAGCAGCAACGGATCCTTACTTCTGATAGCTTATACATCATTAATCAGTTTGCCCAGAAATTTTATTCAAAAAGTTTATTTGAAACAGAGGAAGGCAAAAACATTGCACGCTCATATCTGGAAGAAAGAGGCTTTCGGGAAGCTATTTTGCAAAAGTTTCAAGTAGGCTACCACCCTGATCAACGCGATATGCTGGCGAAGGAACTGCTGGCCAATCAATTTACCACAGAGCTGCTGGTGAAAACCGGATTGGTAGTGCAAAGAACCGATTCTTTGGTAGATAATTACCGGGGTAGAATTATTTTCCCCATCCATGGCATTACCGGAAAGATTGTAGGTTTTGGTGCACGCGTTATTGGCAAGCATACTACCGGACCCAAATACATTAATACCCCCGAGAATGAAATTTACAGCAAGAGTAAATTGCTGTATGGAATGTATTTTGCCAAGTCGGCCATTGACAAAGCAGATGAGTGTTTGTTAGTAGAAGGATATACCGATGTGGTAAGTCTGCATCAGGCGGGAGTAGAAAATGTGGTAGCCAGTGGCGGAACCTCTTTAACCATCGATCAGCTTCGGTTGATTCGAAAGTACACGCAAAATATTACCATCATTTACGATGGTGACCAAGCCGGTATCAAGGCGGCGCTGCGCGGATTAGACCTCGCATTGGAAGAGGGTTTACAGGTAAAATTAGTTTTGATTCCTGATGGAGAAGATCCTGATAGTTATGTGAATAAAGTGGGTACGACTGCATTTCGGGATTTTATTCAAACGCATAAGAAAGATTTTATTCTATTTCAGCTCGAAGTAATGTTGCAGGAAGCCGGACAGGATGTGAGTCGCAAGAGTGCTGTGGTAAATCAGATGGCGGAAACCTTGAGTAAGCTGAATAAGCTGGAAGACTTTACCCGACAGCAAGATTATGTGCGGCAATGTGCGGCTTTGTTGAAGATTGATGAGGCTGGACTCACTTCACTGGTTAATAAATTCAAGCGGGATCGGCTGGGTAAAGTCGATAAAAAATTAGCCGTAAATGAGCAGGGTGGTTTTGAAACCATTGGTCAGCAAGTCCCTCCCCCACACGAGGAAGAAAATACGCTGGATCTTTTAACCCTGGATGAAATTCCTGAGAAAAATATTATTCGGGTTTTGCTGCTATATGGTTTACATGAATGGGATACCGAAACAACGGTTGCACAATATATTTTTAGTGAGCTGATTGAATTTCAATTTGAAGTACCGTTGATGGAGAAATTTTTTAACGAGTTTCAAAGCGGGTATCAGCAAGGATTAGAACCCACTATGCAATCATTCCTCTACCACGAAGATGAGCAGTTACGAAACCATACGCTGGAGATCTGTTCCTTCCCTTTTGAGCTTAGTCAGCGATGGAACGAATACTTGCAGAGCCGCCATAACATTCATACCCCCAATAGTAAACAGGATGTAGAACATAGCGTGAATTATTTTAAGTTGCGGAAAGTGAAAAAAATGATGGAAGAAAATCAGCGCGATCTAGAAACGGCTTCGGGAGATTCCATCAAAAAGTTCCTCGAAATTCATAAGCACCTGAAGCAGGTAGAAATGGAACTGACCCGCCAGATAGGAGCGGTAATTGTAAAATAATTTTATTTATTTTTTGCGAGCAATAGGTCGCTGTAACTATTGGCAATCAAGTGTTCGGGTGCTATTCCCAAAGCTTCCATATATTGGGTACAATCCGCTGCCATTGAAGACCTAGTTATATGGGGATGGTGGAGGTTACTCACTTCTATTTCAACAAAACTTCCCAATCCGGGCACTTCATCAATATGGAATTTAGTATGCTCGATAAAGAATATTTTCCGATGTTTTTCCACAACAACTTTTACGGAAAGAGCTGCGGATAATAGGGATTCTAAAGAACCACCATCCGAAACGGGTGACAGATAAAACTGAGAGGTTTTGGGTCCTTCCCCATCTGCGCGATGATAAAAAATCAGGTTATTTTCAATCGCACCCTGGCGTAATTTTAATCGGCCACCCGGAACTTCAAAGTAGGTATCTTTTTGGGTATCCAACCCCACATAACGGGCACCGGAGGCCAATAAAAAAGCTTCCACTCTTTCGGGGTGAAAGCAACGAGCTTTAATTTCGATATTAATGGCCGACATATGTAGGCTATTTCTCTGCAGGATTATTTTTACCGGCTAACAAGCGCTCCAAAGCAGTTTCTAGGCGGAATTGTCGGGTTTCTGCTTTTTTAGCAGACTCAATCCAGCTGCAATATTCTTTTTGATTGGTAACCGGCAGGGAGGTAAAAAATTCCTGTGCTTCCTTATGCTTGGTAAATAGTTTTCCCAACTCAATGGGGGGTACTACTAAACTTTTATTGAATGACAAAGAATGGGTAACATTATTTTCTGCAAAAGCACGCTCCTGATTGGGTACCTGAGATGTTTTGATAAAACGCATGGCCGTCCATACATGGTCTAAAATAACCTGGCGAACACAGGTATAGTCTTTCTTGTATAATTCTTCCCAGCTGCAGTCACGGTTCAGGTCGCTCACAATTTTGCTGGCCGTTTTAGGATAGGAAATCCAAAGTTTGGTATCGTCGTGAATAGCGGGAAACACTTCTCTCAGGATATTATTCAATTGATGCTGACTCAACGCAAACAAGAGTGCAAAATCAACTTTCCTACTTTTCAGCAGTGGAGTGATGTTTTTTGAGTAGTTCAACTTAGAGAATTGCTTTTCGATGGAAGATGGTAAGCCCTGAATCAGGATATTCTTTTCATCTTTCAACTGTAATTTTTCAAAGATGGGCTGATTAAACATATTGCCTAAGAGTTCTGGTGAGGGAATGGGGTGCAAAGTTAAAAAATTGTTACGGGAAATGAACGTTTTATGCGTATTAATTCAAAAAAAAAATCAACTACATGCAGTGTTTACAGGTGTTTTAGCAGGAAATTGGCTTTTCAAGAGAAAAAAATGGGACTAATCGGCAATACAATTAATCATGCCGGGATCGATTCTTGTGTCGGTTACCAGGAATTTTGCTTTCCGTTCCCCGCAAGATTCTACCGATATTTTTTTGGTGGGTAAGAATTACCATCAAAGCAACCAATATTGCGAAGATGCGGTAAAGGGGTTCTCTTTCATTAAAAATGAAGAGGATAAACACCATGAAAGATATACCGGCTAATATGGAACCAAGCGAAACAAAGCGCGTAAGAAATAAAACTATAAAAAACACCCCCAGGCAGCAGGCTGCTACTACTGGCTGAATAGCAATGGCCATTCCTAATAAGGTTGCCACGCCTTTACCTCCACGAAAAGAGGCCCAAATAGGGAAAATATGACCAATTACGGCTGCCAATCCTAACCCAATCATGAAGTTGGTTCTCAGCAATTCGTTGGATAAGTAAAATGGCATTAAAATATATAATGAGGTGGCTACAACGCCTTTAACTACATCCACCAACATTACCACTGATCCCCACTTAGATCCAAGTACCCGAAATGTATTGGTAGCTCCGGAATTTCCACTGCCATAATCACGGATATCAATCCCGAAAATAGATTTACTTACCCAAACGGCTGTAGGTATTGAACCAATCAAATACGCCAGACATATTAAGAGTAACTCATTCATAATGAATTATTTCAAAGTATTGATTGCATAAAGTTACGATATTATTATCAGATGGCAATAGGTAGCCGAAAGCGAAGGGCAATCCAACCGTTTTTCTCTACTTTATAGATAGTCAATAACCCTAAACTATTGCAAAATACTTCTAATTCAACTTCATCATCTATAAGTAATCCACTGATAATCAATTGTCCTCCCTCATTCAACTGATTCACCAGAGCGGGCAGGTGTTCTAGCAAGATATGTCGGTTAATATTAGCCAATATGGTATCGAAGTTTCTGCAAGGTAAGGGCCGATCGGATAAAATAACCTCTATTTCGCTTGCCTGGTTCACCTTGCAATTCTCGATGGCATTTTCTATGCACCAGTAATCATTGTCAACCGCCAGTATGGGTTTTGCACCCAACATTTTGCCCAGTATAGCCAATATGCCGGTACCAGTGCCGAAATCTAATAGGGAGTGATTTTGCAGGTTAATTGCGAACATCATTTCCATTACAAGTGAAGTGGTGGCATGATGACCGGTACCGAAACTCATTTTGGGTGTGATGATGATTTCTTGTTCAACACCGGGTATAGGGGGATGAAAATGTGCCCGAACCCCTAGTCGATTACCAATCTGAATGGGCTGGAAATTACTTTCCCATACAGCATTCCAGTTAGTTTTTTCAAGTATTGATTCAGAACTAGTTATACCATGTTGATTCAAAATTAATTGCAAATCAAACTCTTTATAAGCAGCTTCCTCAATATAGGCAATTAAGATAGAATCAGTTTGTTCAAAGCCATCAAAGCCTAACTCACTTAGTTGAGCTATCAGCAGTTCTTGTAAATCGGAACTTGCATGGATGGTGATGGCGCGGGTTCGAGTATCCATAGTATCTAAAAAAAAGCCCCAAACGGGGCTTTATAATTAATTAAGCTTCTTCGCCGTTACCGGGATTTTCATCACCGGAGCGGGGTTTCATTTCAGGCTTTGGCATCAGCGCTTTGCGGCTGAGTTTGAATTTACCGGTTTTTGGATCTAAACCTACCAGTTTTACTTTTACCATATCACCTTCATTAAAAATTCCGTCCATAGTTTCGAGGCGTTTCCAGCTGATTTCGCTGATATGCAATAAACCTTGTTTGCCTGGCATGAATTCTACAAAGGCACCAAATTCTTTAATGCCTTTGATTGGACCTTCATACACATCACCCACATTAGGAACAGCAGTGATGCTCTTTACCCAACGAACGGCTTTGTCTAAGCTTTCTTGATTCGCAGAGAATATACTAACCTCGCCAGTATTGCCTACTTCTTCGATATTGATAGTGGCGCCGGTTTCACGCTGAATTTCCTGAATCACTTTACCGCCTGGTCCGATTACTGCACCAATAAATTCTTTATCGATAATCAGTTTGATCATTCTTGGGGCATGTGGCTTTACATCAGCACGGTGAGCAGGGATACATTCGTACATGGCATCCAAGATATGGAGGCGACCTTTTCTGGCTTGCTCTAATGCTTCCATCATCACTGCCATGCTAAGTCCGTCTACTTTTATATCCATTTGCACGCCGCAAATTCCTTCGCGGGTTCCGGTTACTTTAAAGTCCATATCACCCAAATGATCTTCATCACCTAGGATATCGGTAAGGATAGCATATTTACCATCTTCCCGCGTGATTAATCCCATCGCAACACCACTCACGTGCTTTTTAAAAGGCACACCCGCATCCATCAGCGCCAGTGAACCGGCACAAACAGTAGCCATGGATGAGGAACCATTACTTTCTAAGATATCACTTACAATACGCACCGTATAAGCATACTCGTTTCCGGGCATCATCTGTTTTAAACTACGGAGTGCCAGGTTACCATGACCTACTTCTCTACGACCCACACCGCGCATCATTTTCACTTCACCTGTTGAAAAGGGAGGGAAATTATAATGGAGAATAAAGGGAGAATACACTGATTTGGCAGCACTTTCTATCAACAATTCATCCAGTTTGGTTCCGAAGGTAACAGTGGTAAGCGATTGTGTTTCACCACGGGTAAACAGGGCAGAGCCGTGTGGAGAAGGTAGGGGTTCTGTTTCCATAGCCAAGCCACGTACTTGATCGAGTTGGCGTCCATCTAAACGAATGCGGTCGTCGAGCATCATGTTTCTTACTACTTCCCATTTCAGGTCTTCGTAATATTTTTTAGCCAATTTTTTTTGTACATCAGTTATTTCAGTTCCCAGGTGCAATAGTAACTCATCTTTAACCTGACTGAAAGCAACCGTACGATCGTTTTTACCAGAACCTGCGCGAGCAATGTCGTACACTTTTTGCTTGGCAAAAGCGATTACTTTTTCGTTGAGTTCCTGATCAGATTCTGGCTTTTTATAATCGCGCTTACTGGTAACCCCAACTTGCTTACGCAGTTCATGCTGTGCTTTGATTTGTATTTTAATGGCTTCGTGCGCTAATTCCAGGGCCTTTACTAAATCGGCTTCGGAACATTCTTTCGATTCACCTTCTACCATCATCAGATTCTTTTCTGTGGCAGCGATCAGAAAATCCATATCGGCAGTTTCTAATTGGGTGCGGGTAGGGTTAATTACGAAAGCACCATTGATACGGGCAATACGAACCTCACTGATAATTTCTTTAATGGGGATATCAGAAACAGCCAGCGCTGCAGAAGCCGCCAAGCAAGCTAAACTGTCGGGCATAATTTCTGGATCGCTAGAAACCAAACTGATCAATACTTGAACATCACATAAATAATCCTCTGGAAATAATGGACGAAGTGCACGATCGATTAAGCGGCTGGTTAAAATTTCGTAATCGTTCAGGCGGGCTTCTCTCTTAAAAAAAGAACCGGGTATTCTACCGGCAGAAGCAAATTTTTCTTGATAATCTACACTTAACGGAAAGAAATCTTGTCCTTCTTTCGGGTCTTTATTGGCAACAACGGTAGCTAATAAAATGCATTTACCCTGCGTAACTGTAACGGCGCCATCAGCCTGACGGGCCAACTTTCCGGTTCCCAAGGTGATAGTAGGTTGACCATCGTGCTGAAAGTCAACATTAATTTTTTGTGATAACATATAATACGTTTAAAAGATAAGGGAACATAGTGTGCCAGACAGATTGGCTGGCAGCAAATGAACAGGAATCACTTCAAACAACTAAACCCAACCGTGTTTATATCAGTTGGGTTTAGCGTACAAAGTTGAATGAAATTATTTTCTTAATCCCAGTTGTTCAATCAATGCGCGATAACCCTGCAGATTATGCTTCTGCAGATATGCGAGCAATCTTTTGCGCTGACCTACCAGGCGCATCAAACCACGTTGTGTAGAGTGGTCGTGCTTGTTAGCCTGCAGGTGACTGGAAATTTGAGAGATACGTTGGGTGATGTGCGCCACTTGTGCTTCAACGGAACCAGTATTAGTGGCACTTCCTCCGTATTTGGTAAAAATGGCTTTTTTTTGATCAATAGTTAAATGAGACATCTGAAAAATTTTAAAGACTCCGGTAAATTTTCTTCTTTTTTTATCGGGTGCAAAGGTAAGCATTTTACCGGTATTTTACAGGAAGAATGTATTTTTTTTGAACATTTTACAAGTAAAATACACGTATTTGGCTGAAAATGACTGATTAATGCAGCTATTGATAATTAAATTTGTCTTGTAAGCAGGTATTCAATTAGCCATATCCACCCATTTACATGCTAGCAGTTACAATTTTGGGGAATAATTCTGCCTTACCGGCTTTCGGCCGACATCCGACTGCTCAGGTACTTACCATGAAAGATCAACTCATGTTGATCGATTGCGGGGAGGGTACCCAGATGCAACTGTCGCGCTACAAGATTCGCATAAGTAAAATAAACTATATATTTATCTCTCATCTGCATGGCGATCATTATTTTGGTTTAATTGGTTTTCTCACCAGTATGGGATTACTGAATCGCAAGCAAGAGTTGGTTATCATGTGCCCACCTGGATTGCCCGAAATTATTCAAATACAGCTTACCGCAGCAGGCATTGCCCTACCCTACCCAATTCAATACATCTTACTCGAGCAAGCAGGCATGCTGATAGAAACACGTTCCTTTACAATCTCTTGTTTTCCAGTAGAGCATCGAATCAGTTGTTGGGGCTGTTTGGTTAGGGAAAAGAAAATGCCACGTAAAATTGATCGCGAAAAAGTGCTGGCTTATCAAATTCCGGCGGCATATTATGAGCAATTGCAAAAAGGGAACGACTACACAACAGCAAATGGAGAATGTATTTCCAATGAATCCGTAACCATTGCCGCAGCCCCGGCGGTGAGTTATGCCTATAGTTCCGATACCCGTTTTTTACCAGATTTGGCAGCACAACTAGAATCAGTTACCCTGCTGTATCATGAAGCAACTTACCTACACGATTTAAAAGAACGCGCCTACGACCGGTATCATTCCACCGCCCATCAGGCAGCTACCGTTGCTACCTTGGCAAACGTGAAACGCTTATTGATAGGGCATTTCAGTAGTAAATATGAAGAGATTGGCCCATTTGAACAAGAAGCCAAAGAAGTATTCGCGCAAACAGAATTGGCGATAGAGGGCGTAACCTACTTAATTAAATAGAAATCGGCTTAATCGAGAATCTCTGTGTCTTTTGGATATTTCGCCTTGTTAAATACAAAGCTGTTTTCGGGAATTGCGGCATTGAAATTCATATTCTGAATTTTCAATTCGGTAACATTATTGCTTTTGTCTAAAATACGAGCGCGAGAGATGGTACTTTTAGCTTTGCCAACAAACAAATTTACTTTTTGAAAATTCTTCCGAGAATCGATGGGCTTCATTTCAATCTCGTAAAAACTGCCGGGGGTGGGTAACAATTTATACGTAAAATCTTTGTCGTATGCTCCTGTCAATAGTTTTTGAGGATTCAGGGAGTTGCTACTTTCAGCCATGGATGTTTTGGTGATGGTTTTTTCGCCATCAAAACTGTATACGTTTTGTCCATCGCAAATCACTTCCATCTTACCCTGCTTCATTTGGTATTTTTCTCCTTTCATGAGAACGGAGATAGACTTGCTGCCATTTTGCTTTCCCTTGCTGCTGATGGAAACCAGGTTACAGGCCGCAGATATCCCTTTGGAGGCTTTTACTTTGGCGCCAACTGCGTCCAGTACTTTTTTAGCAGCGGGATCATTTTGAGCAGCAGCAACTAGGGAAAAAGAAGCCATCATTACCAACAGCAATAGTTGTTTCATGCGGGTTATTTTTTTTAAGCGGTCAAAGATACAGTATATCAATTCTTTCTTGGCAGATTTCGGTAAAATAGCCTAAAATGTTGGCCAAATGCTATAATTGTGCCAAAAATTGCACTAATTCGGCTTCTGTTTTAAACAATACTTCTCTGGCTTTGCTGCCCTGATTGGCTCCTACCACTCCGGCAGCTTCTAGCTGATCCATCAGTCTGCCCGCCCGATTGTAACCCAATTTCATCCTCCTTTGAATTAAAGAAGTGGATCCCATTTGGCTGGTAACAATTAATCGGGCGGCTTCTTCAAAAAGTGGGTCGCGGTTATTGGAATCAAAATCCTTTCCTTCCAGTTCCTTTTCATCTACATATTCTGGCAAGCGGAATGGTTCGGGATAGCCGGGTTGTTTTTCTATAAATTCACATATTTTCTCTACCTCGGGCGTATCTACAAAAGCACACTGCAATCGGGTAATTTCACCACCGTAACTTATCAGCATGTCTCCCTTCCCAATCAATTGCTCGGCTCCTCCGGCATCTAAGATGGTGCGGCTATCAATTTTGCTGGATACTTTAAATGCTATGCGCGCCGGGAAATTGGCTTTGATGGTTCCGGTGATAATATTCACAGAAGGTCGCTGGGTAGCAATAATCAGGTGAATACCGATGGCCCTTGCCAACTGTGCCAATCGGGCAATGGGCATTTCAATTTCTTTTCCCGCCGTCATTATCAAATCGGCAAATTCATCTACCACCAATACAATAAAGGGTAGGTATTGATGCCCTTTTAGTGGATTCAGTTTGCGGTCGGTGAACTTTTCGTTGTACTCACGAATATTGCGGCAACCGGCTTCTTTTAGTAGGTCGTAGCGGTTGTCCATCTCTATGCACAAAGCATTTAATGTATGCACCACTTTTTTAGTATCGGTAATAATGGATTCTTCTTCCCCAGGTAATTTGGCTAGAAAATGTTTTTCAATAACCCGATACAAACTAAGCTCCACTTTTTTGGGATCTACCAATACCAACTTTAGTTGTGAGGGATGTTTCTTGTATAATAGGGATACCAGTATTGCATTTACTCCCACTGATTTACCCTGCCCGGTAGCACCTGCCATTAACAAGTGCGGCATATTGGCAAGGTCTACAATAAAATTTTCGTTATCGATTTTTTTACCAATGGCAATCGGTAATGAGTAGGCGTTGGATTGAAACTTATCCGATGCCAACAGGGTTTTCATGCTCACCAACGATTTGCGCACGTTGGGTACTTCTATACCGATGGTTCCTTTTCCGGGTATGGGTGCGATAATTCTTATACCGAGTGCGGCTAAACTAAGGGCGATATCATCTTCCAGGTTTTTGATCCGACTGATGCGCACGCCGGGGGCGGGAACAATTTCATAGAGGGTAACAGTGGGGCCTACTGTGGCTGCAATCCGCTGAATAGAGATGTCGTAATTCTTGAGGGTGGCAATAATCTGGTTTTTATTGGTCTCCAACTCCTGCGGGTCGTGTACAATTTTTTCACTGCCATGCTGCTCTAATAAAGAAAGCGAGGGATATTTATAGTTCTTTAAATCGAGGGTGGCATCGTATTTCGTACCGATGCTTCCAGTGGGTAAGGCATCGGGTTCTTTTGTTTCTGCTGCCGATTCTTTGATTTCTAATTCGAGTGGTGCAGCTGAAGCTTTAGCGGGGATAACCGATGCAGTTTCGTGCAGCGGGAATTCGTCTTCTTCCTCCATCTCATCTTCCACCATATCCAATGTTAACTCAGCAGGTTTTTGTTTGAGGGTATTGCCCGAAGTAATGGGGGCCACCTCATCGTGAATCATTAGCTTGGCACCTTCTAAGGGATTGGTTTGATTATCCCATTGTTGAAAAACGGGTTTTTCATCGTCTTCAGGTACCACAAAATGGTCGGTTTCCGGAACAGGAATGTGAGCAGGTTGTATTTTCTTGGCGGGCCAGCGGAATATGGGATTGAACCACCAGATAAAGAAGGCAAAACAGGTAGCTGCTAATAAAGCGGCAGTTCCTGCATAGCCCAGCCACCCACCTATCCATTGCAAGAGCCAATCTCCCACAGCCCCACCCCATGGGAAACCATTGGCAGGTATTGCGAAACTGAATGTGAGACTGAATAAAAGCAGCCCTACTAGCACATATTTAATATTGCGTACAAGGCTGAATACTTTCTTTTCAAAAAGAAAATTCATCCCGAGCACAAAGAAGGTGGTGCACCAGAAATAGGCGGCGAGACCAAAACCGTTATAAATAAACTGATGGGCAACAAAAGCTCCCAGCGCGCCCAGTTGGTTTTCCATGTGTAGCTTTTTCACGGCAAAAATCCGTATGCCCCATTGAAACAATTTATCCTGGTCTTCCTGCCAAGTAAAAATGTAAGAGGTAAAAGCTACTAACAGAAAAGCCGCAAACAGCAAAAAGAAAACGCCAGTAACTTTACTGGTACGCTCGTCTTGCATCACTTCCTTTACCGTTACTTGTTGTTCCTGATCGGGTGTTAATTCAGCCGAATCGGGCGGTGGAGGAGCTTTTTTCTTTTTTAGAGAGTTAGCCATGATAACAAATATAAGTTATACTACAGGCCTTTTCCTTATTTCACCCTATATGTGCAAAACTGCAAAATGCCTGATCAGTTTTCCACTTTTTGAGATACCTGGTACAATTTGGCAGCAAATAGCAGCCAGGAGGAAATATAGGATAGTCCGCCCATGGGTGTAATCAGGTAAATCCAGAAAGGGATGGCAATGGAGAGGTGCGAAAGTAGCAGTATCAAATAAATAGAACCCCCAAACAGCAGCATGCCGATCAACACCAGCTTTTTACAAATGCTTAGGGCAAGCTGGGGATATTGATTTTGAAAGATGCCTATCAACAACAAAGCGAATACATGATACATTTGATAACGTACAGCCGTTTCGTAGGTCTGCAATTGAGCTGCATTCAGGATATCCTTTAATGCATGTGCACCGAGGGCACCCATTGCGATGGTTATGCCCGCAAGCAAAGCACCCAAAACCAGTGTAGCATTACGCATAGGATTGTAGTATCATTTTAAAACCGGATTCTGATAGGTTTTTCCCCTCTAAATGATGGGTTGCTTGGATATAAAAAGATTTTCTTTCGCTTAATTTTTGTTGCAAATAAGATGCTAACTCATCATCGCTTAAATTACTTATCAATGGGCGATGCGATTTTTCGGCTTGCAGTCGTTGAACGAGAACCGAAACCGGCTCATCAATCCAGATAGTGATGCCCTGATGGTTCATCCAATCCATATTATCATGAAAACAAGGAGTACCGCCGCCGGTGGCTGCCACAAAGGTTTTGCTCTGTTTCAGTAAGCGGAGCATTGCAGCTTCTTTCTTGCGAAATGAATCTTCCCCCTCTGTTTCGAATATTTCGCTAATAGTTTGTTCTTCCATTGCTTCAATCAGAAAATCGAGATCGTAGCCGCGTAATGAATATTTTTTGCTGAGCCAGTTTTTCCAGAAGCTTTTTCCGGCACCCATCATACCAACGAGAAAGATTTTCACTAGGGGGTTTATTTAAAGGCATTGAGACCGGTAATATCCATTCCTGTTATCAGCAAATGAATATCATGGGTTCCTTCGTAGGTAATTACACTTTCTAAGTTCATCATGTGGCGCATGATGCTGTATTCGCCGGTGATGCCCATTCCGCCTAACATCTGGCGGGCATCGCGGCAAATTTGGGTGGCAATTTCGCAGCTGTTTCTTTTGGCCATACTAATTTGTTGCGCGGTGGCTTTGCCCTCATTCATCAGCGTACCCAATCTCCACACCATCAACTGGGCCTTGGTGATTTCGGTAATCATTTCGGCGAGCTTTTTTTGTTGCAATTGAAAACCGGCAATGGGCTTCGAAAACTGAATCCTTTCTTTACTATATCGCAATGCCGTATCATAACAATCCATCGCAGCCCCCAATGCACCCCAGGCAATACCATAGCGGGCTTTGGATAAACAGCCTAGCGGACCTTTCAGTCCTTTAACATTCGGTAAAATATTTTCTTTAGGAACTTTTACGTTATCGAATACCAATTCACCGGTAGCACTGGCGCGTAAGCTCCATTTTCCGTGGGTAGTAGGTGTAGTAAAGCCGGGCATGCCCCGTTCTACAATCAATCCCTGAATTTCATCCTGTTCGTTCTTAGCCCACACAACCGCCACCTGCGCAAAGGGGGAATTGCTGATCCACATTTTGGCGCCATTCAACACCACATGATCGCCATGATCGGTAAAGCGGGTAACCATGCCGGAGGGATTACTGCCATGGTCGGGCTCGGTTAAACCAAAGCATCCCAACCATTCGCCACTGCCCAGTTTAGGTAAATATTTTTTTCGTTGCTCTTCACTGCCATAGGCATAGATAGGAAACATTACCAAGCTTCCCTGCACACTGGCGGTACTTCTTACGCCACTGTCGCCTCTTTCCAGTTCCTGCATCATGAGTCCGTAGCTGATATAATCCAGCGAGCCACCTCCGTATTCGGTTGGTACGGTAGGACCAAAACAGCCCAAATCGCCCAGTTCTTTAACAATATGCTGCGGAAATTCGGCCCGCTGTGCATAGTCTTCAATGATGGGAGAAATATGCTTCTTCACATAATTGCGAACAGACTCCCGAATCATTAATTGTTCTTCAGTAAGCAGTCCATCAACCTGATAATAATCGGGTGACTGAAACAAATCGGTGCGAACAGCCATAAAAAGGAATTAAAAGGTGTTAAAGAAAATAAAGTACAAAGTTAGTAAGAAGTTTCCTATTTGCGGAAGGCACTCATTCTGTTGAACAAAAAGGCCGTGCGCACACGAAAACGTTACGCACGGCCTGGTAGTAAAGTAAAATTTATTTATTGCTCGTCCGGACCTCTTCGTCCACCAGCCCCTGCAGGAGGGTTTGCTTTGGAACCAGATTGTTCAATTTCGCGGTTCATCTCCTCTATGTTTACCGGACGTTCGGTGGTATCGCCCATCAGATAGCGGGAGAAATAATCGGCCATCGTCCAGAAAAAGTATTCCGTCATATCACCGAACCCATGACGTTGACCGGGCAGTATCTGAAAATCGAAACGTTTATTCGCTCGTATTAAAGCATTGGCTACCCGAATAGTATTCGCAGGGTGAACGTTGTTGTCGATATCTCCGGTGGTAAGCATCAGATGTCCTTTCAGATTTTTAGCCAGATCGGGATTTTTTTCTATCACATACGCAAAACTAGTGTCGCCTTTTTCGGAGATGATTTCTTTTACACCGTGGTGTTTTTCGCTCCACCAACGATTATAAATCGAGTTATCGTGGTTACCTGATTCGGATACAGCTACTTTAAAGAATTCGGGATATACCAGCATGGCGGCGGTACTCATAAATCCACCACCGCTGTGTCCGTTGATACCTACTTTGTTAATATCGATAAACCCATATTGATCGGCCAGTTGTTCAGCAGCCGCTTTTTTATCGGCAAGGCCATAATCGCGGAGGTTGCCATAGCCATAGTTATGGTACCACTTGCTTCTAGCAGGGTGACCACCGCGGTTGCCCATGGTTACCACAATAAATCCGAGTTGCGCTAGGCGTTCAGTTTTATCCATACTTCTGCCGAATGCTTTATTAACAGCTTCGGTTTGCGGACCAGGGTATACATATTCGATGATGGGATATTTTTTGGTAGAATCAAAATCAAAGGGTTTATACATCACCCCATAAATATCGGTGATGCCATCATCGGCCTTCACTTTAAAAGGTTGCGGAAACTTGTAAGGGGTTTTCATCAGGGAGCTGAAATCAGCCGTTTCGAGGTCCATGATTTTCTTGCCTTCTGTATTATACAAAACGGATTGCGGAATGGTGTTCACCCTTGAATAATTATCTACAAAAAACTGCTGATTATCGTTCATAGAATTGCTATGCTCAAAATCACCGGCATTTAATAAGCGCAGTCCGGTACCATCCAGGTTTACGCGGTACAGGTGGAGGTAGTAGGGATCTTCATTCTCTTCTCTCCCATTGGCAGTAAAATACAACACCCGTTTTTTCTCGTCGATACCCACAATATCCTCACAATGGAAAGGTCCTTGGGTGATGCGATTTTTGAGTTGACCATTTTCTTCATACAAATAAAAATGTGCCCAACCATCGCGTTCGCTCCATTCAATTAGTTCCTTGCCTTCATTTACGAGTCCTACCCTTTTAATTTCTACATAGGTATTCAAAGACTCTTTGATTAATGGTTTAACAGCACCGGTAGCAGGATCAGCAATGCAAACATCAATGCGCTTTAAGTCGCGGCTGGTGCGGGTAAAATAAAATCCCTTAGCAGTTCCCAGCCAAGTATTTGCGCGAAAATTATCGTCACGACTGCTAGCCAGGGAGGGTGCACTCCAAATAGCGAGGGTTTGGTCTTTATATGCGCCAGTATTTAGTACCTGATGAGATTTGCTTTGCATATTGAACAAGGTCAATTCATCTACCGGATTGTCTTTTTCACCGGGCATCAGGTATTTATAAGTTTCGAGGGTGGGGCGAGGATCGGCCAGACTATTGATAACCCACAAATCTTTTACTTTTCGATTATCGGATCGTGTTAAAGTAAAATACTTCGAATCGGGTGACCAGAGGATGAACGAGGATTTACGTTTGTTTTTATTTTTTTCTTTATCCACGTTATTTTCTCCACCCCCACCGAGGGCACCCTCGCCGTGGTAAGAATAATACTCAACGCCATCGGTAGTGAGGGCATAATCTACAATAGTACTATCGTCTTCATTTACTAAAGCCTTTTCGTAGTTGGCCTTATCCATGTAATATAGGTTAAACTTTTTACCAAACACCACCCAATTGCTATCGGGCGAAATGGAAGCCCATTGAGGTTTGCGCTTGTTCTTTTTAAAGTCTGTTAACTCAGTAAGCTCGGTAGTAAGCAAGTTATATTCGAAGTAGAAGGTTTTCTTTTCTTTCACCGCTGGGGTAGCAATTCCGCGGCGTTGGGTGGTATCTTTTTTCTCAATTTCCTGGGTACTTTTCACTTCAAAGCGAATGGTATTTTCGTCTTTGATAAAACGCATACTATCTAAACCCAGGTGTTGCGCATCAAAGGGATCTTTCACAATGGCGGAAATCTTAGCAGCCAGGTCGGCATTATCGAAGAGCAGTTTCTTTTCTGCTTTCAGGGGGTCTACGATATACCATTTTTTACCGGCAGTGGTTTCGTACATATACCAGAATCGGTTCGACTTTTTCAGCCAGTGAGCATCCACATTGGTGCTAAAGATCAGTTTCTCCAGTTTTTTGGGTGAGAATCGAGCTGCGAGCGCATAGTTCGCTTTGGTAACTGCATTTGTTTGAGCATAGGTGGCCGACAAAGCAAAGCAACCGATTAGTAACAGAAAGCAATAATGAATAAAAATCTTCATATAAGATTGTTTGGGTTTATTATCAAATATATAAGGTATTTGTGAAAAAAAGCTAGAGCAATATACCGCTCCGCTGGAGCTTCAGCGGCAAATTCCCAGTGTAGTTTCCGTAAGGCAGAGAGGAACTGCACGGCAGGAGAGCATTATTTTAAATATTAGATTAACATTCCAATGCGTTAAGAGTGCCTAGGGTGAATTACAAGGAAAATACGGATTCCTAACAAACTAAAGAAGCAAAATGACACTTCATATTTTGGAATTTGCTTTCTCACCTAGACTCTCTTCTATGCCCCGATACGGTTCAATTGTGACTAGATTACACTTGACAATACTTATTAATTAAACTAAATTTACATTGTGAATAGCGATAGGTAGGGTAACCGTAGCCACACAAATGTAACGAGTAAGTTGAGAAATTAACAGCCTTATTCAAGTATTCAATTAAATTGATTACATTCTAAAATTGATAAAAAATGGAAACCGTATTAATTCAAATCAATAACAGTAAGGCGCACAGGTTGTTAGAGGATTTGGAAGATTTGCATATTATTAAAGTGCTTTCGAAAAGTATTCAGCATGATGAAAAACTTTCTGAAAAATATGCCGGGAAACTGCCTTCTGATGTGGCAGATGAGTTGCAGGAGTATATCACGCAAAGCCGGAACGAATGGACCAACCGCGATATTTAATTGATAGCAATATTGTAATTGGTTATCTCAGTAATAAATTACCTGCTGATGGTATGTATTTTATGCATTCAATTATTGATGCAGTGCCAAATATTTCGGTAGTAACCAAAATTGAAGTATTAAGTTTTAATGCACCAGAGGAACATTATAAAACGCTCTCTTCTTTTATCAATGATGCAACAATATTGAGTTTAACTAACCCGGTTTTAGAGGCCAGCATTGATATCCGGAAAAAGCACAGAACCAAATTGCCTGATGCCATCATTGCAGCCACAGCTATTGCGAATGAATTGGTGTTATTAACACGTAATGTTTCTGATTTTAAAAATATAGATGGGTTACAGATTATTGACCCGCATAATTTATAAACTATTTTTGTTTTTTTTCCTGATAGGATTACCCCTATTATGGTCCCCGTGTAGTTACCGAACGACAGAGGGAAACTGCACGGCAGGTGAGCAATATTTAATTTAGTAGCTTATCATTCCAATGCGTGCAGTCTCTCGTTTGCACTCGAAGACTACACAAGGAACTGAACGGCAGGTGAACAATTCAGCGGTAAGGTCACCGTGTAGTTACCGAACGACAGAGAGGAACTGCAAAAAACAGAGTGAGTGCGGGTTTGAGTGTGATTTTTTTTGAGTTGTTAGATTATCATTCCAAAGCGTGCAGTGCGCCTAGGCGTAATACACGAGGAACAAGGAACTGCACGGTAGGTGAGCAATTCAGCGGTAAGGTCCCCGTGTAGTTACCGAACGACAGAGAGGAACTGCAAAAAACAGAGTGAGTGCGGGTTTGAGTGTGATTTTTTTTGAGTTGTTAGATTATCATTCCAAAGCGTGCAGTGCGCCTGGGCGTACTACACGAGGAACATCTGCAAAAAACAACGTGAGTGACCATCCTCCTCCTTCACGTATTTTTATCTAATTTTACTCCATGACTCCCTACTCCCTCTCCCCCACATTTGCTGCAGAAGCCGACCGGCAAGACCCGCTGGCTAAATACCGGGATAAATTTTACTTTCCTGAGAAAAACGGTAAACCCGTTATCTATTTCTGTGGCAATTCTTTAGGACTGCAAGGGAAGGACGTACCCGAAGCCATGCAAACCGAACTAAACAGCTGGCGCGATTATGCAATTGGTGGATTTCAGCAAGGTGCAAATCCCTGGCTCTACTACCAGGAATACCTGGCCCCCTCGATGGCGAAAGTAGTAGGTGCCCTACCACATGAGGTTACAGTGATGAATACCCTTACCGTGAACCTCCATCTGATGCTACTGAGTTTTTATCGGCCTACCGACTCACGCAAACTCATCCTGATGGAAAAAGGGGCATTTCCCTCCGATCAATATGCGTTGGAAACCCTGGTGAAACATTACGGACTCAACCCCGATGAGGTAATTGTTGAAATCGCACCCGCTCCCGGAAATTTCTGTATCACCACCGAAGAAATCACCCATACCATTAACCAACTCGGCGATCAACTGGCTATGGTGATGCTGGGAGGTATTCAGTATTATACTGGTCAACTTTTCGATATACCTACCATTACGAAGGCGGCTCATGAGGTTGGTGCCATTGCTGCTTTCGATCTGGCACACGCCGTTGGTAATGTGCTGCTGCATTTGCACGACTGGAATGTTGATTTTGCCGTTTGGTGCACTTATAAATACCTAAATGGTGGTCCGGGTTCTGTGGGTGGTGCCTATTTGCACGAAAAATATGCGCAGGATACCGAATTTCCCCGACTGGCAGGCTGGTGGGGAAATGATGAAAAAACCCGCTTCCGCATGGAGAAAGGTTTTATACCCAAACCTACCGCCAGTGGATGGAATATTAGCACCGCACAAGTATTGAATATTTGTTGTTTACGAAGCTCACTTACAATTTTTGATGAAGTAGGTATGGCTGCCATCCGCGAGAAAAGTATCCGATTAACCGGCTACCTCGAATTTCTGTTAAACAGCATCCCTTCCCTACCCTGCACCATCATCACGCCCTCCGATCCAAATCAAAGAGGGGCACAACTATCACTATATTTTAAAGAAAATGGTAGAGCTATATTCGACCGATTAATTCAACAGGGTATAGTAGTGGATTACCGCGAACCGGGTGTTATCCGCGTAGCGCCCTCTCCATTGTATTGCCGCTATCAAGACGTTTACGACTTTTATACCATCGTTACCCAAACCGATTAATATGCTTATCCATCATCCCATCACCTACCTGGCTTTAGGCGATTCCTATACCATCGGCGAGGGATTACCGCTGCACGATAGCTTTCCTTATCAACTGTTTCAACTACTTCGACAAAACGATCAACACACCCATGCACCTGAAATAATTGCACAAACCGGGTGGACTACCCAGGAACTAGCCACCCATCTTATTCATACCCAACTAGAAACTAGTTACGACTGGGTGAGTCTGCTAGCAGGTGTAAACAACCAATATCGAGGCTTATCGGTGGTTGAATTTGCGGAGGAATATGAATTTCTAATTCATAAAGCCATCCAACTCTCTAAAACTGCCGAGAAGGGTGTATTTACAATCACCATTCCGGATTGGACGCTCACTCCTTTTGGATTGAAAAACACAAAAGAGGTATCACGTGAACCTATAGCGGCATTTAATGCACAAGTGAAAAGATTATCTGAAAAACAGGGCATTCGTTGTGTAGATATTTCAGCAAGTTGCACCCATGCGGCTCAATCCGAAAATGGTTTATGTAAGGACGGGCTACATTATTCGGCTGCTACCCATGGGGATTGGTGTAAACTAATTATGGAAACAATCTTCCACTCATAACCCTGATTGCTGTAACAGATTATTCATCGCTTGATGATATTGGGCTGCTACAATTTTTGCCTGTTCTGCAAAATCATCACCCGAAGAAGCATATTGAATGGCCCGACTGGCATTTACCAGCAAACCCCCTTCCCTATTGAGTGCCAGCTTTGAAACTTCTTCTAAATTTCCCCCTTGTGCACCTACTCCGGGCACCAGGAAAAAATGCTCCGGAAATGCGGCACGAATAGGTTTAAATGACTCCGCCTGGGTAGCACCCACCACAAACATTAGATTACCCGCATGGCCCCAGGAAGCAACTTTTTTCATTACCCTTTCGAATAAATACTCTCCCGTGTTGGCCAGTGCCAGCTGCTGAAAATCTTCGCTGCCCTTGTTAGAAGTAAGTCCTAATACAATCGTCCACTTATTTTCATATTCCAAAAATGGCCGCACACTATCTTCTCCCATATAAGGCGCCACCGTTATCGCATCAAAGGGCAATACTTCAAAAAAAGTCTTCGCATATTGGGCGGAGGTATTTCCAATATCCCCTCTTTTGGCATCAGCAATGGTAAAATGGGTAGAAGGGATAAATTCCAGGGTCTGTTCCATCGCATCCCAACCCGCTCTTCCCTGTGCCTCATAAAAAGCAGTATTGATTTTATAGGCAACACAATGGTCGAGGGTGGCTTCTACAATCGCCCGGTTAAACTTTACCACGCCATGCGGATCGTTTTTAAAAGGGGCGGGTAATTTGGTAGCATCGGTATCTAATCCTACACAGAGATAGGATTGCTTTCGTAAAATATGGGAAACCAGACTTGACTTATGCATAGTACTTTTCTATATCAATTGTTGAGCTCATACACTTTGTATCCCCAAGGCTCCAGGGTTACCGTTGGATTGGCTGCAAAGGTAATCGGTGCAGCAGAAAACACATCGGTATAATTTCCGGAAATGGTATTTCCAGATAAAGAGCTAGTAACCGCATTGGCTGTTACATTCACCACTACCAGCACTTTTTGTTTTTCGTAAGTACGCAGAAAGGCAATCACCTGATCGGGTTGGTTGGTTGAAATTGCCTGATAAGCTGCATCCGGACGAAGAGCCTTATTGCGCGCCCTTAGCTGGGTAAGTTTCTGATAAAAAGCAGCCCGCTCATATTTTTTAAATACAATAGTATCCTTTTCAAAGAAAGGAATCGGCCGCAATATCGGCTCTTCTTGTCCACTATAAATAAGCGGCAACGAACGCGGCATCGTATGCGTTAAAACAGCAAAAGGTGTATGCGATGCGCCGGGCATGGTAGCATAATCGGCCTTGTTCCAACTATTTTCATCGTGGTTGCTGGTAAACCAAAGTCGAATGGCATTGGCAGGTAAACTGGAATCCATCTTTTGTAATAATTGGGTAAGGTCACCCGCTTTTTTCTTGCCAGCAGCAATATCCACCATCGTATGAAACTCAGGCCAGGCATAGGTTGCATCAAATCCTGCCGTATGCAACCAGGCCGAATCGGCTTCTGCCAGCATAAACAGGTTTTTCATTTTTTTCAGTGCCTGCACGCAGGGAATCCAAAACTGGTCTGCCTTGGGACCAACCGCATAATCGCAACGGAATCCATCGATATCGCTTTCCGTTACCCAGAATTTCATTTGCGCAATCATGGTATCCCGCAATTCGGTATTGGCAAAGTTGAGCTTACGGGTATCAGTCCAGTCGAACTGCGATACCGCCACCCCATTGCTATCCCGCACATAAAAATCCGGGTGCTTTTCTAACCAGTAATGATCGGCACCGGTATGATTGGGCACCCAGTCTATCATCACTTTCAACCCCTTTTCATGCGCAGTTTTTACCAGGTGCTTCCAGTCATCAATATTGCCGTATTCGGGATTGATTCCTGTATAATCTGCCACCGCATAATAACTACCCAGGGTTCCCTTTCTGTTTACTTTGCTGATGGGCTGGATTGGCATAAACCAGATGGTATGTACGCCCATATCTTTTAGCCGGTCTAGATGCGCTTCAAATGCACGGAAAGTTCCTTCTGGCGTGTATTGCCGCACATTCACCTCGTAAATATTGCCCTGTAACATCCAGGCCGGGTGGCCATTGATTTGCAAGGTATCTTTTGCATCCGCAACCGAAGTGTTGGTTTTACAGGAACTGAAAAAAAGCACTACAGCTAAAAAAGGTATAAACAGCCTCATATGTTATGATTTAATAATTAAAAGTAATAAAGTATGCCGAATTAATGCGTAGAAAGCTATTGGTTACCTAATCGAATAACCCCAAATCACTAATCATAGGGGTTGATTAATGGCAACTGGGAATCTCGTACCTTTAAAAAATGAAATATGGTTTAGTAATATTACTATGGTTTGCTGCCTGCAACCAACCCAAAACAGATACATCAACTTCTGCTACTGCTTTGGATGCTGGAAGAGGATATTTACAAGCCTGTTTACAAGGTGATTTTACCACGGCTGCCGGATACCTGCCTGCCGATAGCAACCTGCAACATCAATTGATGCTGCAGGAACTGGATTACCGAACCCTTGATCGGGAGGGGCGACAAATGAAAAGAACGGCTTCGCTTCAAATTCATGCGATTAACGATATCACGCCGGAGCAGGTGCAGTTTATTTATAGCTTCTCGTTTTCTCCGCAGATAAAAGATACCTTAGTAATTGAAAAAAAATCAGCCGGATGGCTGATTTTTTCCCAATAATTAGCCCATGCTATTGAAACAAATCTTTTTGGCCGGATTGGGTGGGATGATAGGAAGCATACTGCGTTTTTTAGCTGGCATCGCTTTCCGAAGTGCGCTTTTCCCCTTCTCTACCCTACTTGTAAATCTTTCGGGTTCCTTTCTGATAGGACTCTTTATGGGATGGTACACCCGAAATGCCATTAGCGGAGATGCAAAAATTTTATTGGTAACCGGTATCTGTGGCGGGTTCACAACGCTCTCTGCCTTATCCTGGGAAAATTTACAGCTATTGCAAGAGGGCAAATATGGATTATTGATTGGCTATTCTTTGATAACAGTTATTGGCGGATTGGCTTGTGTGGCTATCGGCTATTATATTTCAAAATAAACTTACTATGATACCTACCCATGTTTTACACCCCTGGCACGGAGTACCCAGCGGAGAACAATCTCCCCGCGTGGTAAATGCCATCATCGAAATTCCCCAGGGATCGAGATGTAAGTATGAGATTGATAAGAAAAGCGGACTATTGAAACTTGACCGGGTAATTTTTTCCTCCTTCTATTATCCCATCAATTATGGATTTATTCCGCAATCCTATGGCGGAGATAAAGACCCCTTGGATATCCTGGTAATTACTTCCCTGCCCGTACAACCCCTAACCCTGATGGAGGCTAAAGTTATTGGGGTGATGCAGATGGTAGACGGAGGAGAAAATGATGATAAAATAATTGCCGTTGCGGACAAGGATCCGGGCGTTAATCATTACAACAAAATAGAAGAATTGCCCCGCCATTTTTTTGATGAGCTGCGACATTTTTTTGAGGAATATAAAAAGCTAGAAAATAAAACCGTACTAGTGGAAGATTTTGGCGACAAAGCCACTGCGTTGAAAATTATTCAAGAAGCCATTCTTTTTTACCAACAGAGTTTTGGTAATTCCTCAGAAAAATAGTTACCCTAATTAATCAATGTAAGCCAACATAAATGTATGCTTATCTCATTTTAATACTGATTGGGCTGGTAGCCGGATTTATCAGTGGACTCATTGGCATTGGTGGGGGCGTGTTTATTGTTCCGGCACTAGTGATGTTGTTGGGGTACAGTCAAAAAGCTGCACAAGGCACTTCTCTGGGTATTTTACTATTACCGGTAGGCATTTTGGCTGTATATAAATATTATCAACATGGGTACCTGAATCCGGGCTCTGTGCTGGTAATGGCAGGTGCCTTTTTGGTGGGGAGTTTATTAGGCAGTCAACTCGCCATGAACTAGAGCGACCAGCTGGTAAAAAAAGCTTTTGCCATTATTCTGTTGATTATTTCGCTGAAAATGCTGGTTTTGGATGATTATCTGGCCCGCAGAGAAATAGAAAAACAAAACCAAACAGAGAAAATAACCGAAGTGAGCAAAAAAATGCCCTAAGCTTATTATCTTTGCAAAAATTCTGAAGGAATGGAAACCAACACAAGTACTACTAAAGCCTGGATATATTTCACTATCTGGTTTGTTATCCTGGTATTTATGATGATATTTTACCGCCAATTCTTCTGGCTGGCTTTGCCGGGTGTTTGCACGCATTTTGCAAAGGGTCTCCGCTTATTCTAATCCTGTTATAATTCTTATTTCTCAGGGGTAGCGCTTAATAATTCTAAGCGTATGTGTTCGCTGTTCCGTATCCCGATTAATGATTCCCCATTGATCTATAGTATCTATCCGTACTTTACCGGAAGCATGAATAATTTCATGGTTATTGAGTAATATGCCCACATGGGTGATGATACCTTCGGCATTGTTGAAAAATGCCAGATCACCGGAACGGCTTTCTGCTAAAAAACCTACATCCTCGCCCTGCTTGGCCTGGTCGCCGGAATCACGGGGTAATTTCTTTCCAAAATACCGGAATACCTGCTGACTAAATCCACTGCAATCAATCCCAAATACCGACTTCCCACCCCATAGATAAGGTACATTTAGATAGGAAGTTGAGATGGCCACAACAGCCGATTCGGAAAATGAAACACTTCCAGCCGTATGCGTTGTTCCAGCATAAGTAAATTTGGGTTCAGTAATTCCTTTCCAGTTACTAATTGGTACTCCCATGGGCAAATGAATAGCTGCATCCCGCAGCATTCCTGCATTGATATAGGCGGATGTGAGTATTTCGGGTTGCTCAACTGGAAAATTCCCCGCAAGTTCGGTTAACTGACTGCGCTGGCACCATCCTATATAAGCATCATAGTCGTTTTTCACCAACACAAAATCGCCTGATGATTCAATAAATTGTACGCGTTCACCAAATAACAATTGACTCACCATTTCACTGCGGTGTGCCGCTTCTTTTCGCATGGGAGCAACCGGTACGGAACATATCCAACCAAACATGTGATAATTTTAAAACAAGTTATGGAATTTTATTGGGCAGGCATCTTATCTTTAGAACAACAGCAATACTGTGGGCAAAACAGCAGCACACCATATGACCGATGAGGAACTGTTGGAAAAGTTCTACGAGCAGTACGATAATTATTGGCTCGGCATCTTATTACCCCGCTATACCCTACTCTTGTTGGGGGTATGTATGAAGTACCTGAAAAATTCGGAACTGGCGAAAGACATGGTGCAGCAGGTATTTTTAAAAACACTCACCGAGCTCTCTAAATATCGGGTAGAATATATCAAAAGTTGGTTATATCAGGTGGCAAAAAATGATTGCCTGATGCACTTGAGAAAGAAAAATATTTACTTCTCCGAACTGCCCGAAACTATTAGCTACGCTGAAGAGGATGGATATTCATTTTTAGAAAAAGAACAGAGCTTTTTACTGCTCGAAAAAGCAATAGACGCGCTGAATCAAGAACAAAAAACCTGTATTACCCTGTTTTATCTGCAAAAGAAAAGCTATATTGAAATAACTGCCAACACCGGATATAGCCTGCTGTCGGTAAAAAGTCATATACAAAACGGTAAAAGAAACCTGAAGATTAGTTTGGATAATAAAATGAACCGAGGTTATGAATAATCAATCGCCAACGGATAAGGTTCCCAAGGAATTGGATAACGAGTTGTTATCTAAATTCATCTTGGGAAAAGCTACGGAGGCAGAAATCGCTCAGTTACAGGAGGCAGCAGCTGCTTCTCCTTCCCTGCAGGATGCTTTGGAGGGATTACAGAATTTTGAACATCCTGCAGATATTCCCATGCTCACCCAGCAAATCAATCAGCAACTGGGCCTGTTAACCCACAAAAAGAAACCTGTCCGAATTAAAAAAAGAAGGACTGATAATTTCTGGCCGATTGTTTCGGTTTTATTGGTTATCACGCTAGCTCTTATAGCATTTGTATTGATCCGTTTTTATTTTCCTCCAAAATAAGCCCTTAAAAACGCGTTAATCTTTGAATAAGGGTTGTATGTTCTGGAAATTCGGCTATCAGTTGGTTACGTTCTGCCAATTCGAAATCGGTAAAATCAAATCCCGGTGCCACCGTGCAACCTACCAGGGAAAAAGCACCACCCGCTTTGGTTTCAGAAGCAAACCAATACCCAGCAGGAACCACCGCCTGAAAAACGCCGGTACCATTTAGATCGTTGCTCAATTCAATAACAGCGTAGTCGCCAGTAGCATCATTAATCAAGTGCACCCATAAAGGATCGCCCGTATAAAAATGCCAACACTCGTCACTTTTAATTCTGTGAAAAGCAGAAAAATTACCTGCAGTAATCAAAAAATATATAGCCGTACTCATCGATCTGCTTCCAGTAAATTGTTCGGGAATACACCCGGGTTTTAGGGTTTCAGTTGAGCGATATTTTTCTTTATAAAAGCCCCCCTCGGGATGGGGCAGCAATTGTAGTTTATCCACCCATTGTTTGATCATATGTTCCATAACTTGTAAGTTACTGCAAATCGGGTTTCCCAAAAAAAGTACCGTATATTGAGTATTATTTTTAGCCCATGAAAAAGATTTACCTGCTTAGTTTTTTGTGTGTGATGATATGTATCTCCTGCAAAAGAATGCCTACTGCTTCTGCTACTTCAAGCAGTACCCTCCAAACCGGTGCCGAACAAACCCAACTGTATTTACCCTACCTCAGCGGCAAACGGGTAGCCCTTTTGGCGAATCAAACCTCTATCATCGGTAATGCGCACCTGGTAGACTCACTTCGTATACTGGGCGTAAACATTGTAAAAGTATTTGGTCCCGAACATGGCTTTCGCGGAAATGCCAGTGCCGGAGCCAAAGTGGCGGATGAAGTAGATTCCGCAACTGGAATCCCACTGATTTCTTTATATGGAGGCAAATCAAAACCCAGTAAAGAAGACCTCGCAGATGTTGATATTATGATCTACGATTTACAAGATGTGGGCTGCCGTTTTTACACCAATATCAACGCCCTCGCCCGTTTAATGGAAGCTTGTGCAGATAACAATAAAGAACTGCTGATTCTGGATCGTCCTAATCCCAACGGCTATTTTGTAGATGGTCCCATACTGGATATGAAATATAAATCCGGTATAGGCATGTTTCCCATTCCCATCACACATGGACTAACCATCGCTGAATTCGCGGGCATGTTGAATGGAGAAGGCTGGCTGGCGAACGGCGTAACCTGTAAAATAAAAGTGATACCTGTAGCAAACTATACCCATTCGATGCAATACACCCTTCCGGTTAAACCTTCGCCTAATTTGAATAGTCAACAATCCATTATTTTATATCCTTCTCTCTGTCTGTTCGAAGGCACCATCCTGAGTCAGGGAAGGGGAACCTATTTTCCGTTTACCGTATTGGGGAGTCCCCTACTCGAGGGTAAATATCCTTTTTCTTTTACGCCGGTTGGCATCAAAGGCATGGCCGAAACGCCCCTGCACATGAACAAGACCTGCTATGGCTTAGATTTGAGAACTGCAAATCCAAGAGATGTGATTAAAAAGAAAAAGATCAATCTACAATGGATGATTGAGCTATACAATGCCTATCCGGAAAAAGATAAGTTTTTCGATTATAAGCAGAGTAATCAAATGGGAAATATCGACAAACTGATTGGATACGGCGAATTTAAAGAACAAATAAAACAGGGACTATCGGAGGAAGCCATTCGCAAAACCTGGGAACCAGCATTGTCTGCTTATAAAGAGAAGCGCAAAAAATATTTGCTGTATGCCGATTAATGGTTAATCGGTACAGTAGTATCCCGTAATAAATAGAGAATAGACCGGTAATTTTTACCCGAATGTTCCGAAAGGGCCATTTCGCAAGTTTTGCCGGAAGAGTAACAGCCATCAATTTCAAGACCTTGTAAGGCTTCTATTTCAGCAGCCGTAGCAGCTTCTGTAAGTCCGGGATAATAAAACCCGCGATCACCCGCCATACCACAACAGGAAGCCTGATGAGGGATCACACATACCTCCGCACAGGCATTACCTACGGCTCGGAATTTTTCAGTTAATCCCATTTTATGCAAACTACATACCGGATGCAGCGCAATTTGTTTTTTCGGTTGGGTGATGGGTAAACGAGGTAATAACCAATCTGCCACCAATTCTACCGAATCGATGAATTGCAATTTTTCGAAACGGGCTCGATTTTCTTCCGTTAAATACTGGGCACATTGCCGGATAGACTGCGTGCAGGAGGATACATCTAACACAATAGGTACTTTTCCTTGTTTGCTCCAGTTCCAACAGTCTTCAATCGTTTTATTGATGGTAATCTGATAAGCGGGATAAAAACCCTTTGATGAAAAAAGTTGTCCGCAACAAGTACCCCCGATTTTATCAGGAATAAACAAGGGTAAATTTGCCCGCTCGCAAAGCTCTTTCATCACGGTAACTGAGTCCTGCGGGTCTTCTATATCGCTTCCCATCATGCGGGTAATGCAGGTAGAAAAATATACGAGTTGATAAACTGCTGGCTGATTGGCTTGTAAACGAACCGGCGCGGTAAGCTGGTTTAAATATAGAGGGAAACCCTTCCATCCTTTACGAATAAAAAGGGTAGCCTTATATAATGTAGCTGCCCCAAATAATTTATTAACGCCATTTCCCATGGTTAATGCAACCCGAACGCTACCTGCCACCCAACTGAAATTCCGTGCCACCCAAAGTGAAATGCGATTATTGAGGGGCGAATGATTTTCACTTCGCAGGCGTTTGATTAAATCACCGGTATTAATGGCAACCGGACAATCCACCGCACACATACCATCTACGGCACAGGTATCCATTCCGGCATATTGATATTGATCGAGCAATTGCTTGTAATCAGCAGTTTGCTTGTCTGCCTGCAACCGTTGTAAAGAACGTCGCACCTGTATGCGTTGGCGGGGTGTAAGGGTGAAGTCGCGGGAAGGACACCGATTTTCGCAGTATCCACATTCTACACAACGATCTACTTCTTCCTCTACAATCGGATTGGTTTTTAGGTTTTGTAAATGACAGTGGGGGTCGGTGTTAATAACCACCCCGGGATTTAGTATATGATGTGGATCTACCAGTTGCTTTAGCTCGCACATGATTTGGAAAATCTCCTCACCCCACTCCTCTTTTACAAAAGGCGCAATTTGTCGGCCCGTACCATGTTCGGCTTTCATGGAGCCCCCATACTTGTGTAAGACAATTTTTGCCAGCTCCTGGTTAAAGGCATCAAATATTTCTATGGATGGTACATCGTTTACCGACTGCGTTATTAAAAAATGTATATTCCCTTCTTTGGCATGACCAAATATAATCGCATTGTGATATCCAAAACGATGAAATAGATTTTGTAAATCAGTAACCGCATTGCCCAAATGTTCGATGGGTACTGCTACATCTTCTAAAATAGCGGTTGTTCCCTTTTTTCTAACAGCAGCCACTGCGGGATAGAGTCCTTTGCGCAGTTTCCATAACTTGGCTTGCTGACTATAATCGGTACTAAATTGAGGCGTGCTTAGTAAAGGAATATTTTCTAATACCGGAAGAGCACTTGCAAACAGTTGATACAGGGCATCTTTAGTAGCAGACTGAAACTCGCATAAAATTGCCGTTGCTTGTTCGGGTAATGCGGCAATTTCGGGTGGACAATCGGGTAAGTGTTCAATAGAACGGAGTGCAGCCCGATCCATTAGCTCTAAAGCTTCGGCACCGGTTGACTGTAAAGCTGGGATAGCATTTGCTGCAGAAACCGGAGAATCGAAAAACAATAGACCGGTTTTTTTATAGGGTTTATCGGGGATGGTATTGAGCACGGCATCTGCTATAAAACCCAGGGTTCCTTCTGCACCTATCATTAGGTGACTGAGTATATCCAAAGGATGTTCATAATCAAGCAAAGCGTGTACACTATACCCTACCGTATTTTTAATCCGGTATTTTTTTCGAATTTTCTCTACCAGTTGAGGCTGTTGCAAGAGGCGCTGCTGCAAGGCCAATAGACCGGCACAAAGAGTAGGTTCTGATTGCTCGAACTGCTGATATGCTGCCGAATTGGCGGTTTTAAATACTCGTCCGTTCGGAAGCACAAGGGTGATAGACTGCAAGGTATGATAAGCATTGTGCACCACCCCACAACACATGCCACTGCTGTTGTTAGATAAGATACCACCCATCATAGCGGCTGTGATGGATGCGGGATCGGGACCAATTTTGGTAGCATATTTTTGCAGCGCAATATTCACATGCGATCCGATGGCACCTGGTTGTACATACACTTGCTTACCATCTTGTAGTGGTTGAATTTTTTTGAAGGAACGACTGATATCTACCAGTATACCATCGGTAATCGATTGACCGCTCAGACTGGTTCCTGCAGCGCGAAAAGTAAGGGGAATAGTGTGTTCAGTACAAAAACGGAACAGGGCAATGATATCGTCGGTAGTTTCAGGAAACACAATAGCTTTCGGGAGCAAAAAATAAAAACCCGCATCGGCCGCATGCGCATGCCGATCTATCAGCGAATCGGTAATCAACCGGGGATCAATAATTTTACTAAGTTCCTGTGCTATTTGCATACAAGTGATTCGAAACGATTTTACATAATCAATAACCCAATCATTTATACATGGGTTGCCAATGCCTGGTATAAAATTTCAACCGGATGATAAGCAATTACGCCTGTACCATCTTTAATCTGGTGTCTACAACTGGTTCCCGGAGCTACAGTTACCACCGACGGTTTTTTATTTCTAACTGCCGGAAATAATACCAATTCGCCAATTTTATTACTCACTGCAAAATGTTCTTTCTCATACCCAAAAGAACCCGCCATTCCACAACATCCGGAAGGAATAACTGAAACAGTATAATTAGCAGGTATCGATAGCATTGTAACGGTATCGGTTAATTTAGCCAGTGCTTTTTGCTGACAATGTCCGTGCAACTGAATCTCTTTTCCTTCGCTGGTAAACTGATTAGCCGTAATTTTTCCGGCTTTAAATTCTGCCGCCAGAAATTCATCAATTAAAAAAGTATGTTTAGCCAGTTCCTGTGCATCTGGCAACCATTTTTCAGAAGCCAGATCGGGATATTCATCTCGAAAAGTAATAATAGCTGATGGTTCGATGCCTAACAACGGAGTTTCGGCCGAAATTAAGGGCGACAGAAATTCAATATTGCGGTTGATGATTTCAGCGGATTTTATTACCAATCCTTTCGATAGCCAGGTTCTGCCACTCTCTAGATGTTGGGGAATAATTACTTCATATCCTAAATTCTCTAATAATGCAACAGCTGTTTTACCAATGTTTACATCGTTGTAATTGGTAAACTCATCGCAAAACAGGTATACTTTTTTATGGGTAGAACTGGATGGCTTTTTTCGGGTAGTAAACCATTTGTGTAAAGTTTGGGGTGCGAGAGTTGGAAGAGAGCGCTCAGTTGCTAATCCGGCGGTTTTTTTCAAAAGTTTAGACATTAGCGGATTGGTGACCATAAAATTATATACAGAGGGCATCAACATACCCAATCTAGACAGTTGCGAAAAACGGGCAATCAGCTGAGAGCGGAAAGGAACTCCGTTGGCATCGTAATACTGCTGTAAAAATTCGGCTTTCAGTTTCGCCATATCCACATTCGAGGGGCACTCCGATTTACAGGCTTTGCAACTGAGGCAGAGGTCCATCACTTCGTAAATTTCTTGTTGATCGAAGCGATTGATTTTAGTGGAGCGGGTTAGGTATTCGCGCAGCACATTGGCGCGTGCCCGGGTAGTATCTTTTTCATCACGGGTGGCCATAAATGAGGGGCACATGGTACCGCCGGATAATTCGGTTTTACGGCAATCGCCCGAACCATTGCATTGTTCGGCGTGTTGTAAAATATTTTGACCATAAAAACGAAAATAGGTAGGTGTTGTATAAGCAGGGGCTCCGGGCTCGTAACGCAATGAGCTATTCATAGAGGGGGTATGCACTATTTTTCCGGGATTGAATATTCCCTGGGGATCCCAAACCTCTTTGAGTTGAACGAATCGTTGATAGTTATCGGTGCCAACCATTTGTTCGATAAATTCTCCGCGCAAGCGGCCATCTCCGTGTTCGCCACTTAACGAACCTTTGTATTTTTTTACCAGGGTGGCAACTTCTGCAGCGATGGTTTTAAATAAGGCATTACCCTCCTGTGTTTTCAGATTGATGATGGGCCGAAGATGCAGTTCACCCGATCCGGCATGGGCATAATGAACAGCATGGAGATTGTATTCCGACAAAATTTGATTGAATTCTCGGATATAATCCGGCAAATCTTCCACGCGCACTGCGGTATCTTCAATTACAGGCACTGCTTTTTCATCTCCGGGGAGGTTACTCAGTAATCCCAATCCGGCTTTGCGGAGGTTCCAGATTTTTTTACTGTCGTTACCAAATAATACAGGAAAATGATAGCCCAATCCTTGTTGGCGAAGCGTTGCTTCTACCTGAGCAGTGATGGCGAGGATTTCATCGCGGGTTTCTCTGCAAAATTCAATCACCAAAATGGCACCTGGGTCGCCCTGCACAAAGAAACGGTTTTGTGCTTGCTCGCGATTGTCTTTGGTGCATTCCAAAATATAATGGTCAATCAACTCACAGGCACTGGGTTTAAAGCCAACGGCCAACACATTGGCACGCAACGATTCGTCAATAGAATTAAAATGCACACAAAGTAATCCGGTTTCTTTCGGCGGAAGGGGCACCAGCGATAATTTTGCTTCGGTAATCAAACAAAGCGTTCCCTCCGAACCGGCGATTAGTTTACAAAAATTAAAGGTTGGTCCGCCCGCTTCAAAAGGATCGGCATTCATTAACATATCCAATGCATAACCCGTATTGCGCCGGTCTATCTCGGGATGCGGGAAATGCACAGTAATTTCATTGCGAACTGCCGGAGAGCTGAGTAATTGACGGATATGTCGGTAGATATTTCCTTCCAATGTTTGCAACTCGCATTTCACATGAAACTGCTCGGTATTAATATCGCCAAAAACTACTTCAGTCCCGTCTGACAACAAAGCCGAAACTTCTAATAAATGTTCTCGGGTACTTTTGTATAAAATAGAATTAGATCCGCAGGAATTGTTTCCAATCATTCCTCCAATCATGGCCCGGTTAGCAGTGGAAGTTTCCGGGGCAAAAAACAATCCATGGGGATGCAGCCACTTATTCAAATCATCGCGAATAACTCCCGGCTCAACCCTTACCCAGTTTTCCGCCACATTTAAATCGAGTATTTTAGTAAAATAGGGTGAAATATCTACTATAATGCCCTTGCCTACTACTTGTCCGGCCAGTGAGGTTCCGGCAGCCCTTGGAATTAGGGATAACTGATGAGATTGTGCGAATTGAATGAGTTCAACCAGATCGGCTTTAGTGGAAGGTATGGCAACCGCATCCGGCATTTCCCGATAGGCAGAAGCATCAGTGGCATAAATGATCTTATCTGCCTCGCTTGTGCGTAATTCACCCGCTAATTTTTTCTTTAATTCTGCAAACTGAACCAACATGCCGCTGTGATTTCGGGATAAAGCACAAACTTAAAGCAAAACAGGCACTATAGTAGATGAATTGTTGATAGACACCAATTGAAAAAATTTTACAAGCAAAGCAAACATTATAAATCTTCCGGCTACTGTTATTGAAAACCTGCTTTTGAATAGCTGTTTTTTTTATTAAACATAGCCCATCTTTCAACCGATAAATCAGTACCTTAGTATCCTTAAAATAATACACTGCATGATACTACGTTCGCTTTTTTTATCTTCACTATGCATTCCCACATTGCTTTTTTCACAAAAGCCCACTAACCCCACCAAATCGGGAGAGGATACAAATTCTATAGCCAATTATTATAAACCCCTTTTGTGGAGAAATGTAGGTCCTGCCCGGGGTGGCCGGTCTGTTACGGCAACCGGGGTTCCCGGCAACACCCAAGTATATTATATGGGTACCACGGGTGGAGGTGTTTGGAAAACGGAGGATGCAGGAATTAGTTGGAAAAATGTATCGGATGGATATTTTAAAACAGGATCTGTTGGAGCGGTAGCCGTTGCTCCTTCCGATGCCAATGTAGTGTATGTGGGTATGGGAGAGCACGCTCCCAGAGGAGTGATGTCGTCTTATGGAGATGGAATCTATCGGTCAACCGATGCCGGTAAAACCTGGAAACACCTCGGCCTCGAACTCACCCGTCAGGTAGCCGCCATTCGTATTCATCCAACTAATCCCGATGTAGCTTATGTGGCTGCACAGGGTCCTATACATGGTGCATCGCCAGATAGAGGGGTTTTTAAAACAGAAGATGGCGGAAAAACCTGGAAGCGACAATTGTATGTAGATGAAAATACCGGTTGCGCAGACCTGACTATAGATCCCAGCAATCCCCGTATTTTATATGCCGCCATGTGGGAGCATAAACGCCTACCCTGGCAGGTAATTAGCGGAGGAAAGGGTTCGGGACTTTATAAAAGCAAGGATGGGGGCGAAACCTGGGAAAAAATTCATACCGGTCTACCCAAAGAATTGGGGAAAATGAGCATCACCGTGGCCGGAGGACAACCCGATAAACTCTACCTTATTTTGGAAAGTGATACTGAAAAAGAGCAGGGAGGACTATTTGTATCAAACGATGCAGGTGCCCATTGGAAAATAGTTAGTAAAGATCACCGGCTGGTGCAAAGGGCCTGGTATTATATTGAAGCCGCTACCGATCCACAGGATCCGAATACCCTCTATGTGTTAAACTCACCGGCTATTAAATCGATTGATGGTGGAAGAACCTGGGAATCGTTTCGGGCACCCCATGGAGATTATCATCAACTATGGATTAATCCCAACAATACCAAAAATATGATTGTTGCCAACGATGGTGGGGCTTCTATTTCTTTTAATGGAGGACAAACCTGGTCGTCGCAGGATAATCAACCTACGGCCCAGTTTTATCGAGTAAATGCCGACAACCTGTTTCCGTATAACTTATATGCCGGACAACAAGATAATACTTCCGTAAAAATTGCCAGTATGGGAAGTTCATGGGGTGGTAGGATTACAGAAAGAGACTGGAGTTATTCAGCCGGAGGTGAGTCGGCCTTTCTGGCCTTCGATCCCGACCAACCCGAATTGGTGATGGGAGGCAGTTATCAAGGCACGATTAGTCTGCTCAACACCAAAATTCAAGAGGATGTGGCTGTAATGGAATATCCCGTACAATTTCAGGCACTGGAAGCCAAAAACATGACGTATCGCTTCAACTGGAATGCACCCATTATTCATTCAAAACACGAAAAAGGGGTATTTTATCATGCCGGAAATCGGGTGTTTAGAACGGATAATCTGGGGAAAAGTTGGCAGGTAATTTCTCCTGATTTAACAACCCACGATACTACCAAAATGGGCAAAGGAGGCGCTCCATATACCAATGAAGGAGCCGGAGGTGAAAATTATTGTACTATCGCCTACCTAGCAGAATCTCCCCACGAAAAAGGGGTTATCTATTCTGGTAGCGATGATGGTATGGTTTATATCACCCGAAATGGTGGAACTGAGTGGACTAATATCAGTCCAGAAGGCATTAAAGGATTCCTAGTAAATGCCATTGAAGTATCGCCGCACGATAAAGCCACTGCCTATATTGCCGTGAATAAATATAAGCTGAATGATTTTACACCATTCATCTACAAAACCACCGACTACGGTAAAACCTGGACACGCATCAACACCGGTATTCCCTATGGAGCATTTATTCGAGTAGTAAGGGAAGATAATGAAGTAAAAGATTTGTTGTATGCTGGCACAGAAACAGGTTTTTATATCTCTTATACCGGTGGAAAAAATTGGCAATCCCTACAACTCAATTTACCGGTAACTCCAGTTACTGATTTAAAATTGCACCAAAATCATTTACTGGCCAGTACACAAGGAAGGGCTTTTTGGGTGTTGGATGATTTAACGCCGTTTAGAAAAAATGCTGCCAATCTTAAAGAAGCAGCCGAATTACTGCCCGTGAAAGACGTTTATCGCATTTCGGCGGGAAGTCCACTGAATCAGGTATTTCCTGATGACAAAGACCCCATCACCATCAATACCACCCTGGCCAATCCTGTAACCGGAGCGCATATTTTTTATCATATCCAACAAAAAGATTCGGTAAAAAAAGTTACGCTCGAAATCTTGGATGCTGCGGGGAATGTAATTAGAACTTATTACCAAGAAACACCCAAAAACAAGACAGGGAATAATCAAGCAGAGGCTGATCCTACCATCGATTTGCGAAATGGCCTAAACCGATTTGTGTGGGATTTACGCCATAAAAATCTACCCACCATAGAGAATGTAGAAATAGAGGGTAGCTATCGGGGCAGATCGGTAGTTCCGGGTACTTATTCGGTAAAACTGACTGTAAATGATAAGCCCTTACCATTACAAAGCTTCCGCGTATTTACTGACCCACGACAAGTAAAGGAGATTCCATCACTGGTAACTCCGGCAGCTTATCAAGAGCAGGATGCCTTTTTACAAAAAGTATCGAAGGATGTAGAGGACATCCATGTGTCGGTTACCCAGATGCGTAAAATTCAGCAGCAGTTGAAAGATTTTATCAGCAGAACCGACGACAACGCCACATTCAGCGGTTTATCGAAAGAGGCAACTGGCTTATTAGGTAAAATAAAAACCTGGGAAGAACAATTGATTCAACCTAAGTCGAAAACCAACGATGATGTAATCAACTTTGTAAATAAACTCAGTGCCAACTTTATTTTTCTGAAAGGAGAAGCAGAAAGTAATGTTCCATATATTACGGAGGGACATAAAAAGCGTTTCGATGATCTACATGCCGAATGGACAAAGTATCAACAACAACAAACCGATTTATTAAATAATGATATCCGCCAGTTTAATGAGCAATGTAGAAAACTGAACTGGAATTTTATCAGCTTCGAAAATTAATTAACCCCTTAATTGAATGAAAATGCAATTGCTAAAACTGATGGTGTGTAGCTTTCTGATGGTAATGTTTGCAAATACTTCCATTGCACAACGTTGGATTCGACCAAATGATGTTTATCGACTTACCAATATTTCCTCACCAAAAATTTCTCCGGAAGGTAGCTGGATATTGTATGCGCATAGCACAGTTGATTCAGCTAAAGATAAGTACCAGAGTAAGTTGTATATGGTTAGCAGCGATGGAAAGGAAACGATTTCACTTACCGAGCAAACTAAAAGTTTTTCGGGAGCCAACTGGAGCCCTGATGGTAAATACATTTCTTTTATGGCAGCCGGTAAAGAGGAGAAAGAAGGAAGTCAACTTTACCTGCTAGACAGGCGCGGTGGAGAAGCCAAACAGCAAACACATATAAAGGGTGAAGTACGGGGCTATCAATGGTTTCCGGATGGCAAGAAAATTTTGTTAACTATTAAAGAATTTAACTATGCCGATACGGCCAAATCGAATGTGAGAAATCCTTATGAAATCGACCGCTATCATTTTAAAGCAGACAATGAGGGATATTTGGATAATCGGAAAACCCATTTATATATCTGGCACCTAGCAGAAAAAAAATTAGATACCCTAACCCGCGGAAAATATAATGAGCAGGATGCCGATATTAGCGCCGATGGAAAAAGGATTGTATATACCAGCAATGTTTCAGCCGATCCCGACAAAAACGATAACACCGATCTGTTTCTGATTGCCACCGAAAAAAATGCCACACCGGAAGTGTTAACCAGTTTTAAGGGGGGAGATAATAGTCCAAAGTTTAGCGCGAACGGACAAAAAATCGCCTATATCCGGAGTGCTTCAGAAGCGGCATTTGATATGTATGATCTGAGATTATTGTGTGTACTAGATTTGGGGAGCAAACAATCGCAGGTGATTTCTGGGTCATTAGATAGATCGGTAGAGCAAATACTATGGACGAAAGAGGGGGATGCAATTTTGGCAGCAGTGGAAGATGACCGTAGCCAACTTTTTTTTCAAATTTCTCCTGATGGAAAAGAGGTAAAAGCAATTACAGGGGGGAACGGCGTTTATAGTTCGATGCATTTAAATGAGAAGGGAGATCGGGTAGCTTTATATTCGAATTCGCATGTACCGAATGAAATTTGCATTTGGAAGAATAATCGTTTTGAAACAATTACGCATTTGCAGGATAGCTTTCTGGCCCCATTAAAGCGGATGCATATTCGGGGGATATCTGCCATCAGTTCGGATAAAAATCAAGTAAATGGTATTTTATATACCACCGATTCGCTGGCGGTAAAACAACCACTGGTATTGTTTATTCACGGTGGGCCTGTTGCGCAAGATGATTTTGGATTTGATTTATACCGGCAAATACTGGCAGCAGCTGGCTATGCAGTAGCAGCGGTAAATTATAGAGGAAGTAGCGGACGTGGGGCAGCTTATACCAAAAGTATTTATGCAGATTGGGGCAATAAAGAAGTGAAAGATATTCTGGCAATTGCCGAATCTTTGTGTAAATCGGGCATTGCCGATTCGAATCGTATGGCAATATCAGGTTGGAGTTATGGAGGTATATTAACCAACTATACCATAGCTTCCGACAAAAGATTTAAGGCGGCAGTAAGTGGCGCGGGCAGTTCATTAACGTTATCTTTTTATGGTTCCGACCAATATATAACCCAATATGAAAATGAGCTGGGTAAGCCTTGGGAAAATCAGCAAAAATGGCTCAACTTATCGTATCCTTTCTTTAAGGTAAAGCAGATCAAAACTCCTACCCTGTTTATGGCTAGTGAGGATGATTTTAATGTGCCGGTTATTGGTGCCGAGCAGATGTACCAGGCCTTTAAATCGGAGGGAATTCCAACGCAACTGATTATTTATCCCAATCAGCACCATGGAGTAAGGGTTCCCAGTTACATAATACATCGCTTTAATGCCCATATCAACTGGTTTAAAAAATATGTAAAATGAGTAAAACCACCCGAAGAACAATTATCCTGAATTGGGTCGCATTTTTGGCAGTGCTGATGGTGAATGCTCTAGCAAATATTTTACCCATCAATGGTTACAATACGGGGCAGATATCTGCTTTCTACCCCAATTATTTTGTTCCTGCCGGTTTTACTTTTTCTATATGGGGGTTGATTTATTTACTGCTGCTATTGTATACGATAGCGTTTACATTTTTTGCGTTACATCAACCTCTAGCTGAACATAGGGCACATGCTTACATCAGTGCAATCAATCGTTGGTACTTGCTGAGTTGTTTATTGAATATTGTTTGGATACTTTGCTGGCACTATTTATTGGTGGGAGCCAGTGTGGTAGTGATGTTATTGCTGTTATTCAGTTTACTTCAAGTATTTCTAAAGGGAAAAGATAAGCTGAAAACTTTTCCGCTTCACCTTCAGTTTCTATTTGGCGCACCATTTACCGTGTATTTGGGATGGATTAGCGTAGCCACCATAGCTAATATCACAGCTTATCTGGTAAAAGCAGGCTGGCGGGGTGGTCCGCTGGAGCAGGATATTTGGAGTGCAATTATGATTACCATTGCAATTGTATTGGCCTTGTTTATCTTATTACGTTTTCGAGTGGCCGGTTTTGCACTCACGGTCGCTTGGGCTCTTTGGGGAATTCGTGCTTCACAAGGGCCAAGTTCCGAGCTGTTATTACGAATCAGCATGGCCGGGGTAATTACTTTGCTAGTGATTGTGGTAATTGAACGAATAGTTACCTACTTCTTCTCGTCGAATAATTTTAAAACAATTGGTTGGTAAAGGAAACATATCAGCACACTTAATAAAAAAACCTGCAAATAGTTTGCAGGTTTTTTTTGTGGAGTCGAGGGGAGTCGAACCCCTGTCCAAACATCGCTACCATTAGCTTTCTACATGCTTATTTCATTATTGCTTTTCGGAACCTCACCGGAAATGAACCAACCTATGAAGAACTTAGCTGGATGGTCTTAAGGGGTAGTCACAGCCTTCTGCCCCAGCATTCGCTTTTGTTTTGAGTCGGCGGCGGCACCTGGTAAGCGAACAACCTGTGCGGCGGCCCAAATGGTTACTTAATCACTGATTAAGCAGCCATGGCATACTGAGTATTGCCATTTGAGGTTCGGGTATTCAGATTTAAGTGCTAATTATCCAACGCACTGCATGCTTACACCAACCGTAACCTATGCTGTCGAAACCAATACGACCCCAGATTAGGCCGAAGCCAGCTACAAATATACGAAAACTGCAGGGTTTTTTGGCGAAAAATGACTAACTACTTGTTATACAACCTATTACAAGTGCTACTTGAATATCCTCCAAACGTCCAGCCCCAATGCATATGCCATTAACGACATCAGCAATACAAAGCCGCCAATCTGTGCATATTCCATAAACTTATCACTGGGTTTCTTTCCCGTAATCATCTCATACAGCGTAAATAATGCATGTCCCCCATCCAAGGCTGGAATCGGAAGTACATTCATAAAGGCGAGCACAATAGAGAATATGCCAGTGAGCGTCCAAAAGCGCTCCCAATCCCAAATGCCGGGAAAAGTATTTCCAATACTGATAACACTACCCAAAGAATCCTTAACAGCCGCTTCGCCAGTAAACAATTGCTTGATACCGGTTACATATCTACCGAGGGTTTCCCAGGTATGCGTGAAACCAATAGGAATAGATTGTAGTAGCGTATACCGCGTAGTAATCGTTTTCATGTAAGTGAAAAGCTGTTTGGGAAAAAATCCTATCGATCCCTTACTGCTAACTAAAGCCCGAACTGGCAAAGTATCGGTGCCCCGTAAAACAGTTAATTGCACAATTGAATCTTTATACTTTTCTTTCAAAGGGTTGAGGTCTTGAAAATACGGAGTAGGTATCCCGTTTAAAGCAATAATCGCATCCCCTTTTTGCAGTCGGTTTACCGTAAAAATAGCATCTTTAGAAACAGAGTCAATCACAATCGGAAAGCGAGGGGAAACCATCGAACTTGCCCGGCGATTTGCCATCAGTTTTTTGGTAAATCCTTCGGGAATTGAAAGGGTAAGTACCGAATCGCCTCTTTGTACTTGCAAGTTCTTTGCTTGTTTAAAAATAATATCCGACTCGAGGGTACCAAAGTATTCAATAGGCTGTCCATCGATAGCAATTACATTATCCCCATCCTGCATACCAATACTTTTTGCTGTGGCATCGGTTTGTAAACCATAAGGAATATTCTTTACCGGTAACTGCTCTTCACCATAGTACCAAGTAATACCTATGAAAATTACGATTGCCAATATTACATTTACTACCACCCCACCCAACATAATAATTAACCGCTGCCAGGCCGGCTTGGAGCGAAACTCCCAGGGCTGTGGGGGTTGCTTCATTTGTTCGGTATCCATGCTTTCATCAATCATGCCCGAGATTTTCACGTACCCGCCAAAAGGTATCCATCCCAAACCATATTCAGTTTCCCCTTTTTTCTTTTTCCATAAACTAAACCAAGGATCAAAAAACAGGTAAAATTTTTCTACGCGACAGCCAAACCATTTGGCAGGCAAAAAATGTCCCAGTTCGTGCAGCACTACGAGTATTGAAAAAGATAAAATAAATTGAGCAGCTTTCACTCCTACACTCGCCCAGTCAATTGCTAATAAAGTCATGTTTAAAATTTACTTTCAGAAAAAATTAAAATCGATTACTATATTTGAATCAAAGAAGCTGCAAAGGTACGCGCCTCTCCGTCAGTTTCAAAATAGTCCTCTAAGGTTGGTTCTGCAATATGGGCTACATTTTGCATTGTTTTTTCAACTACATCAGTCATATCCAAAAATCCAATCCTGTTTTTTAAAAAAGCATACACGGCAATTTCATTGGCGGCATTTAGGATACAGGGCATATTGCCACCCTGCTTCATGGCTTCTAAGGCGAGTGCCAGGTTGCGGAATGTTTTCAAGTCCGGCTCATCAAATTGCAGCGTATTGGGCTGTTTAAAATTATATCTGGGAAATGAGTTTGGTATGCGCTGCGGAAAAGCCATGGCATATTGAATGGGCAGCTTCATATCCGGTAATCCCATTTGTGCTTTGAGGCTGCCATCTTCAAATTGCACCATACTATGAATAATACTTTGTGGATGAATTACCACTTGTATCTGTTCTGGTTTTAGGTTAAACAACCAGCGAGCTTCAATCACTTCTAATCCCTTATTCATTAGTGTGGCCGAGTCGATGGTAATTTTAGCGCCCATGCTCCAGTTCGGATGTTGCAAGGCATGTTCCCGCTTTACATTCATCAAAAAGTTAGGCTTGCGACCTAAAAAAGGACCCCCGCTCGCTGTTAAAATAATTTTCTCAATTTTATTCCGCCCCTCACCTACCAAACATTGAAAGATGGCAGAATGCTCACTGTCTACCGGTATAATTGGAACCCGAAATTCTATGGCTTTACGAATAATGATATCCCCTGCAACCACTAATGTTTCCTTATTAGCCAGTGCAATCGCTTTACCCGCTTCAATGGCCATCAAAGTGGGCTTTAACCCCGCATAACCAACAATGGCTCCTAACATCATATCATACACATCCATGGAAGCAACTTCCTGCAGGGCTTTTTCTCCGCAATAAACCTGTGTATCAGTGCCGGAGAGGGCTTCCTTAACTATAGGATATTTTTTCTCATCGCCAATTACTACAATCGCGGGTTGAAAAGCCAGTGCCTGTTTAATTAACAGTGCATCATTCGTCATGGCAGTAAGCACTTCCGCCGAAAAAAGTTCGGGATTGGCGGCAATTACATCCAGTGCCTGGGTTCCAATTGAACCGGTGGAACCAAATATGGCAATTCGTTTTTTGGGTTTATTCGTCATTTCTACCTTTCAAAGGTGACAATTTACAGCAATATCGCCGAAAATTTTAAGCGGTTGAGAATATTATGAATATATATAGGATTGCAGGGCATCTGCCAGTTGCCGGTCGTTGCTTAATCGGGGAACTTTGTTTTGTCCCCCCAGTTTTCCGGCAGCCTTCATATATTGTATAAAACCATCCTTTTGAATGCGGGTAATATGTAAACGATCGAGAATATTTCCTCTTATCAGATCATCATAATACACATTTTGTTCGCGCATAGCTTGGTCGAGTACTTCTATAAATGATGTATAATCGGCAGGCTGTTTTTCAAATTCAATCATCCATTCGTGGTAGCTTTTTCCTTCGGAAGTATTAATCAGGGGAGCTACTGTGAATTCAGTGATTCGAGCACCAGTAACTTCCACGGCTTTTTGCATAGCTTTCTCCACTTCTTCGCCTATCACATGTTCTCCGAATGCGGAAATAAAATGCTTGATTCGTCCTGTTACCACTAAACGAAAGGGTTGTATACTTATAAATTTTACCGTATCGCCCACCAAATAACCCCATAAACCGGCATTGCTGCTGATTACGAGCGCATATTGCACGCCGATGGATATCTGATCGAGGGTTAGTCGGGTAGTTTGCGGATTGAATACTTCGTTTACTGGAATGAACTCGTAAAAAATACCGCTGTTGGTATTGAGTAATAGGCCGGGGGCGGATTGACTATCCTGAAAGGCAAAGAATCCCTCGCTGGCGGGGTATAATTCAATGGTATCAATAGGTCTCCCAATGCTGTTAAACAATTTTTGTTGATAGGGTGCGAAGTTCACGCCGCCTTGTATCATTAAATTGAATTGTGGAAACAAATCGCCAATTTTCTTACCCGATTTGGCTTCTAAACGGTCGAAATACATTTGCATCCACGGGGGTATTCCGCTGATAAGCGACATAGGTTGGTGAATGGTTTCGGCAACTATTTGATCTAGCTTGGTTTCCCAATCTTCTATGCAATTGGTATCATAAGCAGGTAACTGGTTCGAGCGCAGGTAGGCGGGTACGTGGTGGTTTACAATACCACTAAGTCGACCGGTTGGGATGCCCCCCACCCTTTCGAGTTCGGGTGAGCCGCTTAAGAAAATCATTTTCCCGGAGGTAAAAGCAGATTTACCCGTTTCGGCAATATAGCAGAGTATGGCATTTCTGGCGCCCTGGATATGGTTGGAAATGGAATCTTTAGAGATGGGAATATATTTGACCCCGCTTGTGGTGCCACTGGTTTTAGCAAAATAAAGGGGCTTGCCTTTCCAAAGCACATTCACTTTACCTTGTTTTATTAATTCAATATATGGTTTCAGTTGTTCGTAATCGCGAATGGGAACTGCCTGTGCAAATTCGGCATGGGTATGAATATCTTTGAAGGCATGGTCGCTGCCAAAAACGGTTTTTTGGGCAGACTGAATCAGGTTGGCCAATATCCGGTGTTGGTCATCTGCGGCGGTGTGCATCCCCTTTTTAATGGACTTGTAAATAAACCCGGCGAATGGACGCGCCAGGGCGGAGGTAAGGTTCAGATGCATGGAAAAAATATGAGTTAGCAAAAATAGACAGAATGATTGGTAAGTTTTTACCCTGTTTTAACCTCCATAAAATGAAATGTGTATAAATAATTTATTTTCAGCCCTTTATTCAGATTTTGCCCATTTTGGGGAATAATAAAAAAAAGGCTAGGAAATGTGAAAAAATATTGATGATTTCCCGAAAATCGTTACCTTTGCCGTCCTAATTTTGGATAGTTATGTTAGCAATCGTTAAAATCTCAGGTCAGCAATTTAAAGTACAGGAAGGTCAAAGTTTGTATGTTCCCCATCTGCCGGGCAAAACAGGCGACAAAGTGTCGTTCAGTGATGTATTAATGGTAGACAAGGATGGAGTGTTCAGTTTTGGCGCAGCAGTAAAAGCAACCGTTCAGGCTGAAATCATCAGCGATCTTGTGCAAGGTGACAAAGTGATCGCCTTTAAAATGAAAAGAAGAAAGGGTTTCCGTAAAAAACACGGACACAGAACACATTACACACGCATTAAGATTGAAAGCATTGCATAATCCGCTGTAAGTATTCACAACCATTATTTACAATTAGATACTCGTAAAAACAGTTTATCATGGCACATAAAAAAGGGGAAGGTAGCGTTAAAAACGGCCGGGACTCACAAAGCAAACGTTTAGGTGTAAAGATATATGGCGGTCAGCCCGCATTATCCGGTAACATCATCGTGCGTCAGCGCGGTACGGTTTATCATCCCGGAAAAAATGTTGGAGTTGGTACCGACTTCACTTTATTTGCACTCACCGACGGATTGGTTGAGTTTAAAAAAGGAAGAAATAACAAGACTACTATATCGGTAATTCACTCAGAAGCAACGGCTTAAAAAAAAATTTTTTTTGTTAGTTGAAAATATGTTTATACTTTTAATGTATTAACTAACCATTAAATTTCAAAAAACATGGCAACTGCAAAAAAAGCTGCAAAGAAAGCTGCTCCTAAAAAAGCTGCTGCAAAGAAAGCTGCTCCTAAAAAAGCTGCTGCAAAGAAAGCTGCTCCTAAAAAGGCTGCTGCAAAGAAAGCTGCTCCTAAAAAAGCTGCTAAGAAAGCTGCTCCTAAGAAAGCCGCTAAGAAGAAGTAATTCTTCGTTCTCAAGCAAAATAGTCAAAAAGTCTCGGGCATTCCCCGGGACTTTTTTTATCTTCATCCCTCATATGAACAATGATACCATCTCGGATAACTTCTCCCTGCTCGCCAAGTTGATGGATATCCACGGTGAAAACCCGTTTAAGTCCAAATCCTACGCCAACGCCGCTTTTCAGCTAGATAAGCTCACCGTTCCCCTGTCAACCTTATCGCCCCATCAAATCAACGGACTCAGAGGAATCGGTGAAACTATCGGAACAAAAATTGTAGAACAAATTGAAACGGGTGAACTGAAACTCCTGAATGAATATCTTTCAAAAACGCCCCCTGGTATTTTAGATATGCTTCGAATAAAAGGGATTGGTCCAAAAAAAATTGCAACCATCTGGAAAGAACTCGAAATAGAATCACTGGGAGAACTTTTATATGCCTGCAATGAAAACCGACTTACCCTCTATAAAGGATTTGGAGAAAAAACCCAGCATAATATTAAGGAAGCCATTGAATTCTTTTTGCAACACCAGGGACTATTCCTCTATGCTCAACTGGAAGTTTGGGTTTCACTTTTTGAACAACAATTGCAAAAACAATTCCCTCAACAACCCACGCAACTCGTAGGCGAATTTCGCAGACAACAAGAAATCATTCATCAACTAGATTGGGTAACAACGGTTAAGCCTGACCAAATCGCAACTTGGTTAACCTTGCTCAATTTTACTTTACAGAACAGCGAAAACCCAAATCATATTAAAGCAGTTAGTGCGGATGGCATTTCGGTGATTTTTCATTGTACCCTCCCCGACCATTTTTATCAAAAGATATTTCTACTTAGTGGCAGTGAAATCTTTTTACATTATTGGCAGGAAAATTTTGGGAATGTAATGGATATTGCCTGCAAAGATGAGAACAGTATTTTTACAGCCGCCGGAATACATCCGATTCCCGCTGCCCAAAGAGAATCGGTTGCCATTATTGAACAGGCGCGCGAAAATGCCCTTCCAGCCGTTATCCAACCCAACCAAATCAAAGGAATCATCCATAGCCACAGTAATTGGAGTGATGGCAGCAATACCCTCGAAGAAATGGCGATCGCAGCCCATGAAAAAGGGTATGAATATTTGGTAATCAGTGATCACTCACGTGCCGCGTTTTATGCAAATGGACTACATCCCGACCGCATACTGGCACAACACCGAGAAATTGAGCGCTTGAATAAGCAACTTGCACCCTTTGTTATTTTCAAAAGCATTGAAAGCGATATCCTCAACGATGGTTCTCTCGATTACCCGAAAGATGTGCTGGCTAGTTTCGACTTAGTAATTGCTTCCGTGCACAGTAACCTGAAAATGCCACAGGAAAAAGCCATGAACCGTTTGATAACCGCTATCGAAAACCCTTATACCAGCATTTTGGGTCATCCCACGGGTAGACTATTACTCAGTAGATCGGGGTACCCAATAGACCACGAGAAAATCATAGATGCCTGTGTAGCCAACCAAGTGGTGATTGAACTGAATGCCCATCCCAGGCGATTAGATATAGACTGGCGATGGATTGAAAAAGCAATAGATAAAGGGGCGCTCATTTCTATCAATCCGGATGCACACTCCATTGAAGGTTTTGCCGATACCCGCTATGGGGTGTTGGTTGCGCAAAAAGCCGGATTACCGGTAGCAAAAAATCTGAGTAGCTTTAGCCTGGCAGCGTTCAATAGTTTTTTGGCGGCTCAACAGAAGAAACGATAATTTGATAGCTACTTTACTAATTGGGGCCATTCCATAAAAAATGTGGTTCCCCTACCCCATTGAGTTTCAAATCGGATGGTACCGCCAGCTTGTTCCATAATTCTTTTACAAATAGCTAATCCTAATCCTGTTCCGGCTGTTTTGGTAGTAAAATTAGGTGTAAACAAAAGATGGGTAAACTCCGAAGCAATGCCACCCGAATTATCCGATACTGAAACCACAACCCGATTGCTCTGCAGCGAGCATTCAATGCGTATCTGTGTTTTTGTAGCATCATCGGCATTTGCCTGAACTGCATTTAGCACCAGATTGGTAAACAGTCGATTGATTTGTCCCTCATCCCCTAAAATCATAACCGACTCGGCAGTATGTTGCAAATTGATATCACATGTGGGGGATGAAGTATATAACCGTATCCATTTACTAAGTACTTCCTTCAGGTTGAGTGGCTGTAATTTAGCTTGACTGATTTGAGCAAACTGAGCAAAATCGCCTGCAATACGAGACAATTGATCAATTTGGGTAATCAATGTTTCGTTTGTTTTTTGATACAACTCCGGCAGGTTGGGATCTCCCCTACCGATAGCAGATTGCAAATACTGAATACTTAGCTTCATGGGCGTGAGCGGGTTTTTGATTTCATGAGCCACTTGTCGAGCCATTTCTCTCCAAGCGAGTTCCCGTTCGTTTTCTGCAAGTGCCCCAGCACTTTCTTCCAGCTTTTTTACCATCTTATTGTATTCCTGAATCAGTAATCCCAACTCGTCGCTTCGGTTCCACTGAATGGTTTCATTGATTTTACCCAGACTGATTTGCTGCATCTTACGACCAATCAATTCGAAAGAAGCGGTAATCCGGTTGGTTATAAAAAATGCAATTGCTCCTGCAATTAAAAATATAAAGGCATTGAGGTTGAGGAGAGTAGCCAAAAATCCTGAAATCTCCTGATTTAATTCGGTTTGGGTGTTTAAATAGGGTATGTTCAGATAGGCATAGGTAATTCCGGCAGGATCTGTTAAAGGCTTGTACACACTTAAAAAACGAAACGAACCGATTTCTTCAGATTGCAAATAGCGAATACTTTTGTTTTTCGACAACTGCTGATAAGCAATTGCATCCATCTTGTCGCTCAGCAGCTTTTTGTTATAAATATAGGGTTGGGTAGAAATCAACAGGTTACCACCAGTACTATAATAATTAATATCGGCATTATGTTGCTCGGAAATATCTGAAATCACTTGTTGCAGTTCATTCCCGAAACCGCCGGGATTGCTTTGCATTTCAATGCTTTCACGGATGGTAGTTCTAGAGTTGATTTCATTGGCCATTACTTGAATGGCGCGGGTAAGTCGTTCTTCATTATTTATATTAAACCTACTAATGAAGAAAGTGATGGTGGTTACACCTATAACCAAAAATGATACTACGCTGATGAAAATGATGGTTGACTGAATCTGCGATTTAATTTTAAACTGAAACAAACGAGCCAGTTGTTTTCTCTTAAACCGGGTTTGCAGAATTTTACCGGCTGCAGAAAACACCACCGAAATAAAGATGAAAGCACAAAACAGGTAAGCGAATAGGGTGAGTAGTTCTGTAAGTGTATTTTTCTTTCTAACAATAATTACCTGCTTGTTATTGTCTTGCTGATACCACATTTCGGAGTAACCAGGTCTACTTTTTTGTAGAAATTTTCCCGGTTCCCAATCTTTAGTATCAATTTCTGATGAGAAATCATACTTACTGAAATCATACATCAGTTTACCCTTTTGATAAACCGCATAAGCATATCCAGAGGAGGGATCTGTAAGCGGGTCGGCTACCTGATTAAAAAGTTCGGGATAGAGGGCTTCACTTTTATACCGGTTGGCATTGATAATTACATAGAAATAGCCCAAAACCGTATTGCCAGATTGAATGGTTTTTTTAAATAAATACCGGAAAGTTTTATTCCCAGGATCGGCTGCAATCAGGTCGTTGATTTCGGTAGGCTGCGACTGAAATTGTAGCAGGGAATCTAGGTATTCCATTCGGGTTGTATCTTCATTAAACAGGGGTATGCCGAATGATTTATATGTGAGGATTCGGGTATCATATTTATTCAGATATCCCGAAAAATTTTGCCGAATCAGGCTATCCTTGATCATTTTATTGGTAGGCTCACTCAGGGCAAAACGGTAGAAATCTGTTTGTAGAAACTCATCTTCAAAATTGGTAGCTGCAATATTTAAGAGATTTTCGCCAAATGGATCTGACTGCAAAACCAGTTTTTCAGCCATCTTTTCTCGCTGTTTCCATTCTACCTGCCGGAAGCGGGCCACAACCAATGTTGAGATGGATAATGAAAAAAACATCACCCAAAAAATGAAAAATCCCGAGGAAGCCAAACCCTTTTCAAAATCTTTTTTCCGAAACTGCACTATCAATACATACCCAACCATCCAAGCGGTAATAAGTGCATACTGGATATAGAGTTGAGAAGAAATCCTCCAATAGATAAATGAACCGGCAACCAGCACAATAATCAGCACTTGCTGATAAAAAGGCACAAATAACCTAATCAAGGGAATCAACCAAATTTCAGACAAATAAAAGAAAATCAATACCAACAGGCAAAGGATGATAAAACTGATGAGGCTAAAAACAGAAAGACTAAAGAAATTAGAAACATCGAAAGAAATCTTAGCATCTTCCATCAAACTACCTACAATACCGGCGAGCAATAAACCAGACAGGGTTAGTAAGGCAGTATGTAGAAATGTTTTTAAAAAGGGATGTATAGAAAAAATATAACTGGGATTATCGGGCTGTTTAACCCGATAAAATCTGAGTAGCCAATATGCTAGGGAAGTATTAACCAGCAAATCACCCAAAGATGGATGAATAGCATTAGATGCATACACTGCAGGATCAAAAAGGGGAATTTTAGTAAAGTCGAAGGGTATATGAAACTGATAAGTTAGCCATCGCAATAGTAATACCATACTGGCTAAAAATCCAAATCCGGCCCGAAATGAATACAATTCTACAATTTCTATAGCGATATTGTGAATAAAAGCTAACAAAAAAAGAATGGCTAATAACCGCAGCAGAATGGTGATGGTATCATATTGAATAAATTCTTTTCCCGATTTAATTTGGATATTGAATAAAATTTTTCCCGAGGCAGTTTGAATCGGTATTGCTTCTGGATTATTTACTATTTCATATTGTTCTTCCAAATGATCGAATCCCGCAAAATTTGCACGTAAGTATTTGTTCTCTATAAAATAATTCCATCGTATGGGAATGAGGGCCAGCAAACTATACTGATGAGTGCCTTTTCGTATATTTTTTCTTATCAGTTGAAAATCACCATTCCGGTGATTTATAAAATGGATGCCCTCGGGTAAATTCAATTCTGAGGGATCAATATATATCTGATTGGTATTCCAATAAAGCAAACGGGCCTTAACAGCATCTGCATGCTCTTCGAATAAAAAAAGTCCAGTTTCATCTGGGGCAGGGTTAGATGAAGGCTGAGGAGATTGCAGCAGGTTTGCCAAACGCAGGGTGTCAATGGCCAGCTCATCCACCCAGATTGCCCTGCTCGTAAGCCTTTTTTCCAATGAGCTTTTTACCTTAGCTGGTGATGAGCGATAGCTCCAATAATTGATAAACAGAAAGGAAATCGTATATAACCAGGCTGCTGTAATCAGCAGATACCCGTTGCGATATACAAATGATTTCCAGTGACTGTTCACGATTGTTGTGGATTGGATTTACTAGTATTCCAAAGTTGGTCCATTTCACCCAAAGTCATATCCTGTAATTTTTTACCCATCAAACTGGCTTGTTCTTCCATCCACTGAAAGCGGTAAATGAATTTTTTGTTGGTCTTTTCTAAAGCACCTTCGGGATCAACATCTAAAAAGCGGGCATAATTTATTAAGCTAAACATTAAATCGCCAAATTCTTCTTCGATATGTGTTTGGTTTCCCAAACTAATGGCTTCCTGCAACTCCTGTTGCTCCTCTTCTACTTTTTTCCATACATCTTCTCGGTTTTCCCATTCAAAGCCTACCTGACGTGCCTTATCCTGAATACGGGTTGCTTTTACCATGGAAGGTAGTGAAACGGGTACTCCACCCAGTACCGATTTTTTACCCTCCCGCAATTTCAGTTTCTCCCAGTTGCGCTTCACTTCTTCTCCATCTTTTACCTGGGCATCTCCGTAAATATGGGGATGTCGGTATATGAGTTTTTCGCTAACACTTTGTAATACTTCCTCCAGTGAAAACTGCTGCTGTTCACTGCCAATTCGGGCATAAAAAACCAGATGCAAAAATATATCACCCAATTCCTCTTTAATCCCCTTCCAGTTTTGGTCGGTGATGGCATCTGCCAGTTCGTAGGTTTCTTCTATAGTAAGGGGGCGCAGGGTTTGAATGGTTTGTTCCTTGTCCCAGGGACATTGTTCCCTCAATTCATCCATGATGGTAACTAATCGCAAAAAGGCAGTGGCATTTGGGTTCATGCAAGATTATTTATATATTTCATGTAGAGGAAGGTAACTAATTGGGCAATATTTTATAGAATAATTCACTAAAAAATATGCACATCTGCAAAGGATAACAAAATTCATACCGAATATTGCAGAAGAGAATACTGAATAGGATTGATTTTCGAATACGTTTATTAAAATGTACATTATGAGGGGCTGGTTATTTTGTTTGATTTTGTTTGGATCTAATCAGTTGCAGGGCCAATATTATTTTAACGACCTGATGGCTAATATACAAACCCACAAGCAATATAAACTCTTGCGTGCATTGAAAGTAAAGAAGATTATAGCAACTGTACAGGAATCAACTAACAGTACTCCAGAAACATTGCTTACCGAAGAGCTAAGTACAGATGGCAAGCGTATTATTATTTATACTTCGCTGCAAAACGGAAAAACATCTCGAACTACCACTCACTATGAGATGGGTAAACTTAAAAAATCTGAGTCCAATAACAAAGGCGTAGAATCTACTACCCTGTATAGTTATAACGTAGCGGGGTTACCAACGCTTATTCAATCTACCACCAAGGATACCTTTTTATCTTCTCTAACCGGCGAAGCCCACCAGTACTTCTATAAGCAGGATGGTTCACCCGACTACGCCTATATTATCCGAAATCAAAGCGATACGGTACGGGTTAATTTTACTACTGATAACCAAAAATCAGTGTTGGAAGAAACCTGGACTCGCCGGAATAAAGAAATTGAAAAATACTATTATTACTACAACGACAAGCAACAATTAACCGACATTGTACGATTCAACTCAAAATCGAATAAAATGCTCCCCGACTTTGTTTACACATACAATGAGGCCGGCAATGTTATTCAGATGATGCAGGTACCCCGAAGCGGCAACAACTATATTACTTGGAAATATAATTACAACGAGAAGGGCTTAAAAACCTCAGAAAATTGTTTTAATAAAGAAAAACAATTATTAGGCACTGTTGGGTATAGTTACGAATACTGATACTAAGATTGGTCAACGACTTGCGTAATGGGAAAAGGTTGATTAGGAATTATTAGGGTAAAATGAGAGCCCTGGCCAAATGTTGATTGTACCTCTATTTTACCCTTCAACCGATTCAGGGCTTCTTTTACAATGTATAAACCGATACCCAGTCCATTTTTAAAATCGGAACTACGGAAAAAAATATCGAATATTTTGGTCAGATGGTCTTCAATAATTCCCACGCCATTATCTATAATCTGAATAATCGCTTCCTTATCATTTACTTCGGCAAATAGTTGAACGGTGGGATTTTCTTCTTCGGCCCGCTGGTATTTAACCGCATTAGAAACCAGGTTATTAATAATGAGAGACAAGCGGAAAGCATCACAAAAAAAAGGAATTTGCTGAGTGACGTTCGTTGTAAAACGAATTTTTGGGTTTACCATATTACTCATTTCAATACTTTCAGCAAATAATTGAGAAAAAGTAACTTCTTCAATTTCATTTTCGAGACGGATGCCCTTATAGTATTCGATTATTTTGTGAATAAACACATCCATACGTTTAACACAACCCTCAATCATAGTAAAATATGTGGGAGCGCTTTCGGGTTTTGCATCAATCTTTGCCATTTTCAGAATACCCATGATGTTGGCGAGGGGTGAGCGAAGATCGTGGGATGTACTATAAACAAAACGATTCAGTTCGTTATTTACCCTTTCCAATTCCTCCATTTTAACTTTTAACTGACGGCGGGTATCATAAATATCATGTGTATTTAAAATGGTATTCAGTAGTTCGTTCTGGTCCCAAGGCTTTTTGATGTACCGGAAAATTTCCCCTTTATTAATGGCATCTGCTAACGCATTGATATCGGAATAGCCAGTTAATAAAATACGAATAGGATCGGGAAATTTCTGAAGAACGATATTAAAAAATTCTACCCCCGTAATTTTGGGCATACGCTGATCAGCAATGATAACACTGATGGCAGTTTTTTCTAAAATCTCGAGTCCCTCCGAAGCTGTAGTTGCAATGTAAATGTCGAATCGCCGTCTAAATGCTGCTTGAAAGGATAATAGATTATTCAGTTCATCATCAACATACAGCACTTTTATATTAGACTCATCCGAACTAGACATTTATCATTTTATTTATTAATAGCAGCAGGCAACTGATAATTGAGTGAAATAATAAATTCGGCGCCATTACCTGGTGAAGATTGCACATCAATTTTTCCAAAATGCATAAAGATGATCTTATAAACAATGGATAAGCCTAATCCTGTTCCCTCGCCTACTTCTTTAGTAGTAAAGAAGGGATCGAATATTTTTCTGCGCACCTCATCAGGCATACCTACACCGGTATCCTTAATGTGCAGTTCTAGCATACCATCCACCACTTTGGAGAATATCCGGATATAATTTTTCTCGGTCCGATCACCTTTGAGTTTAATGGCATGGATGGCATTACTGATGATGTTCATGAAAACCTGGTTCAATTTACCAGGGAAGCATTCTATCACTCCATCGGCTTGGTAATCCTTTTCAATGATGATATTTTCATTGAGCATATTCCGTAACAATACGATGGTGGAATCTAGTCCCTCGTATATGTTAACCGTTTTAATTTCTCCTTCATCGAGCCGGCTAAAGGTTCTCAACCCTTTTACAATTTCTACAGTTCTTTCAGCACCATCGCGGATTCCGCTTACCAGATTTTCAACCTCAGTTTTCAGGTAGTCGATATCAATTTTATCTTTTAGTCTTTTAACTTCTTTTAACTTATCGGGAATTTCATCGGCTGGAATATCGTGTAGGGGCTTGTAGGCATCAATGATACTAATTAGGTCGTCGATATCCATCTGAAGTGGACCGATATTTGATTTCACGAAATTGATGGGGTTATTGATTTCATGGGCAATACCGGCGGTAAGTTGACCGAGGGAAGCCATTTTTTCGGCATCAACGAGTTGAATTTGCGCATCTTTCAGTTCGTCCATTGCGGAACTGAGATTTTCGTTGGTTTTCAAGAGTTCTTCGGTACGTGCATTAACTTTTTGTTCGAGGAGGGCATTTTGATTGATGATGAGTTTTTCATTCTCCTGCAGGGTACGCAAACTTTCTGCCTGAGAATGTTCTTTTTCTTTTCTAAGGTTATTAATCTTATCTGCAAGAGCGATGGCCAATAAAGCTACCTCGAAAGAAGAACCCACATAGATACTATAAGTAGTAAAGTCATTATAAGGAAGGAATGCAAGATTACGCAAAATCAAAATAAGGAAGGATATCAGGAAGAATGCCCAGGCTAAAATATAAAATTTGGCAGGCCGATAGCCTTTGCTAACCAAAAAAATACTGGTGCCAAGTACAATTAATACAACAGCAACTCCATTGTAATTGAGAATATGGTAACAGATGGAAAGATTATTGGTAAAAATACAAAGTAGCATCCCCACTACATATATTGCAATCAATGCCTGCATGATGCGGTGAAAACGGATGGCATTTACAGATGTTTGCAAAAACTGCATGGTAAAGAGCAATCCCGAAATAGCCGATAAACTGGATGAAATTACCACTGCATATCGATTGATCCAGTAATGGTCAGGCCATAGAAAGCGAAATTCATATCCGGCAAGTGTACTCTGAGCAAGGGTAAGGAAAAAGATATAGAAAATATAGAGTAGGTAGTTACGGTCGCGGGTGGCAGAAAAAATAAATAAGTTATACATCAGCATCACCAGCATAACCCCCATAAATATACCCGCTACCAATGTTTGTACATTGAGCGTTTCATTTAAAGCCTCATAGGTATGCACAGAAGCTGGGATAATGATAGGATGGCGACTATTAATGTGAAGGAGGTACTTACCAGCGGCACCTACTGGCAACTGTAAGTTAAAAACAAAATGGGTAGTTTTTCTTTGAATAGAATCTGTTGCAACTGCATTTCCATCTCTTCCAAGTAGAATTGCTTTTCCAGAATCTATCCGATAACAGGTTACTTCACTTAAATTAGAATAGGCGATATCCAAAAACAAAGAGGAAGAAGCAGATTGATTAGAAACATCCAGCCGAAACCAGGCATTTTGAACACTATTTTTAAAAACAGGTATTTGGTTGGTAGAACGTTTGAAGCTTCCTGATTGCAGCACTTGTTCAGCAGTAAGTTGATTGGTAGGATCTTCGAGAAAATCAACATTTTCAGCCAAAATAACCGATTGCTGAGAACCGGTAATTTGAATTTTTTGTTCTTGTGCTTGTACTTGATAAAATGAAAACAACAAAATCAGTCCATAAAAAAGGGCTTTTCCAAATCTGGAAAACCAAATAGGAAAAAGGGTATGAGTAGAGATACCAGCTGCTTTTATAGAATTACCATACATAGGGGATAATCATTTTAGTTGTTTTCTTGTATTGGAGGTACTTATCTTGAAACTTTCCAATCAACTCACGCTCTTCGATATTAATCCGCACATAATAAGCCAAACACATAGCGAGAAAGGCAATAACAAAACCTATCCAACTATGCAAAATCAAGGAGCTGGAAACAATGGCTAAGAAAGCACCGGTATAGCTAGGGTGGCGAACTATTTGATAAGGCCCACCGGTAACCAATTGATGGTCGTCTTTAATTTGTACGGTTGCGGTAAAAAATTTCCCTAAAGTATTTACTGCCCAGGCTCTGAAATAAATTCCAAATAACAGGGTAGCAATACCCAACACAGTTACCCAGTCGAACTGGTTATGCGTTTCATGAAAATAGGCCCAATCAACAATAGGAGCAATTACACCCAATGCAGACATGGCTAGTATAAGGATTACTGAGAATCGATCACTGTTTTGCTTATCATTGGTTTCCTGAACTGAAACAGGGGGTTGGGTAAGCCACATGGCGATACTTCCCGCTATCATCAATAAAATTTTCCAATCGAGCATTAGTGCAGGTTTGCCCAGTAAAGGAATCACAATCATTAGCAAGTTGCTGAGGGAAGCCAAAATTACTTTCTTCATAGAGTTTATTTTTTGGCTGCTAAGGTATAAGGTTCATAATGTATGTGGAACTCAGTTGGGTCTTCAATATTGAGCGTAAGCTGGTAATGAATATTAATATAACTTTCTTTAAACGGCGATTTTTCTTTGGCCATATGCTCGGGGTTTTCGCGCAGGAAAAGGATTTTCTCTTTTTCGCGGGGATGGGTGGTGGAGAGGTCGAGGATATTTTCGGAAAATACGGCTGTAGCGAGCAAATCGATTTTTGGATAATAGAATGTACCGTTGTTTCCAACATCGGTTAGGATTTGCCCGCCAATCCAATCTTTAAACCGAACGGTGGTAGGAGAACAAAGGGTGAAAAAGGTATTGATTCCAATTTGGGTAGCTAATGCAACCGCAACACGGGAGGGAAATAAACTACCGATACCAAACCCGGCAACTTCTTTTGAATTCCATAAACCAGATAATTCAGCCGCTCCTTGTTGTGCATGCTCCCTAACAATATCATAAATGCGCGGATCCATTTTTCCGGTTGCATCTTCAATGGGCAATAGATGAATACCATCAGCAATTTGTATGCGCGCCCCGCCATATAATTTAGAACCATCTAGCTTTTCCACCACAATTACAAACATAGAACGTCGATACATCCAATCGTTGGTATTGGATGTAATATTCTCAATACCATATATAGATAATACTCTGCGGTGGCCTTCAATAAACTTCAAACACGAATCCGGATCATCCGTTGCACGGAAAACCCTGATTCGAATCTCTTCATCAATGGGTGAAATACTACTCATTACTTGCTATTTTTTTTAAATTTAGTGGAAAATTAGCTGATTTTAAAAAAAAATGAATGAAAAACAAATGATTTGATTTATTTTTATATTGAAACGTAATTTAATCAATAAAATTATGGAAGAAACAAATATCAATGTATTATATATTGATGATGAACCTAATAACATCAACTCCTTCAAAGCCTCTTTCCGTAGGACTTTCAAAGTGTTTACGGCAGAGTCGGCTGAGGAGGGAAGAAAAATATTAGCCTCCGAAGAAGTGCATGTAATTTTGAGCGATCAACGGATGCCCAAAGAAACCGGTATCGAATTTTTCCAATCGATTCTGCAATCTCATCCAGATCCAATTCGTATTCTTATTACAGGTTACACTGATATCAATGCAGTAATTGATGCAATCAATGTAGGACAGGTATATAAATACCTTACCAAACCCTGGAATGAAGAAGATATCAAAAACTTTATCATCAAAGCATTTGAAGTGGTTGACTTGCGCCAGAAAAATCGCGAACTTACAGAGCGGCTGATTGACGCCAATACCAAGCTTGAGTTCTTGGCTCGGCAGGGATTATTGTCGTAATATTCCACTACCCTTCTACTCTTTTCCAATGGCTATATTTTGGAAACTCAATGTACATACCGGTGGGTAAGTATATATAAGTTTTATAACCACAATTAAATATAAAACAATTAGTTACAATAGCTATCTTACATTAAATTTTAACTAGTCGCTATTTATTCTGTTGTGGAATTTTGTTACCTAAAATTTGGATTTCTGCCGCGGGAATTGGGGTAATATTGGCATCCCGCTGCAATGTTAGTGTACTAAGGGCAGGGTTAGAGGTTGTTCGGATACCCAACATTTGTAACACGGTAGCTGCAGTATGTTGCAATAAGCGAGTTTCATTAGTTTTGCTTTCTCCGGAGGGTTGCAGGTCTGGACCAATCATAGCCGACCAGATGTCTCCTGAGCCTCTTACCCAAAAACCATGAGAATTCCAGCTGCGAGCATATTTCCCTCTGCCATGGTCGGTTGTGATGATAAAAGTGGTATTGTTTTTATAAAAAGGGTCGGTTTGAACATAATACCATAAATCAGCAACAAACTGATCGAATTGATGGGCTTTTTGGAGGTACCCATCATATTGATTTTTGTGCGCATATTCATCGGTTTCCCCAAAACCCAAGAACAATACTTTCGGGTGGGATTTCTCTATATAATTTCTAGCAGCCGAATAGGTAAGCATATCATTTCGGGTAGCAGCGGCTGGTTGTATGGATTGTTGTACCTGATTGATTAATGCATTGAGGGTATCCCCTTCTTCAACCAGCATTTCGTACCCGGAATTTACCGGGATACCCGCTTTTTTTTCATTGATAATATAGGGAATAATATTCCACGAACTAAATGCCGCCACCTTACCGGTATAACCCTCCAGCGACTGGATATATTCTAAAACAGTAGTTTGTGGATTATTGATAGGCAAGTTGGGAGACAGGCGACTATTGGCTTTTCCGGTTAACATTTCTTGATATCCCGGATAAGAGATTTTATATGGATTGGCTACCTGCACTTTATTTTGATAGTTTTGGTTGCCATTAAGTTGGCCTTTGGCGGCGAGAACACTCCAGAAAAAGGGCAGCAATTTACGTCTCCGCTCTTCGGGAGTTGGTGCATCAAATAATTGTTTACACAAGGCCGTATCTGCTACCCGATTGATATCGGAAAGCAAATCGGGATCGGCACCGGAAAATACTTCCTGCCATCGAAACCCATCGGTAGTTATGATAAATACATTGCGTTCCGAGGTAGTTTGAGCGGAAGCTACTGAAATGCTGAGCAAAGCAACTATCCAGTAATATTTCATAGAGAAAGGTTTTGCAAAGAAACTTTTCCTGTATTGCCAAAGGGTAACCAAAAGGTTACCCTAAAATGAAACTTTAATTTTCGAAAACTATACTTATGCGCCGAGTTATACACATGCTGGGAAAAAGGTGCTAGTTCTCAGATTGAAGCAGCGGGATTAATTGTAACAGATTGTCGATAATTGCATCGGGTTGAGCTGTTTGCAGTTGCTCCCTAGTATGGGCTCCGGTAGTAATGCCAATACAAAGTCTGCATCCGGCATTGCGACCCTCTTCTATATCAATGATGGAATCGCCTACTTTAACCGTTTCATTGCCATTTATTAATTGAAACTTTTGGAGGGCCAATTGTATCATATCGGGAGCAGGACGACTATTAGAAACATCAGAAGCAGTAATTAGCGCATCATAATCCACAGATTCTTTCCAACCCAATTTATGCAAAAGGGTTTGGGCGGTTGTTACGTTATATCCAGTATTGAGTACTACTTTGATATTTTTATGCCTCAAAAAATGCATCAACTCTAAAGATCCTGGCATCGGCTGCACCTTCAAATGCTGATAAGCAGCCGACAATCGAATAACAAAATCGGCGAAAATCGTTCTAGAAATTGAATCATCTTCCAAATGATGGAACACCTGCAAAATTTGCTGAATCGCTTGATACTTTTCTCTTCCGGCTCCTTCGGCCAAAACATCTTCTAATGAACAGGGGTACCCAGCTAATTCTATAGATTGTTGAAGTGTTTTATACACCACATTATCTTCATCAATTGTGGTACCCGCCACATCAAATACAACTAGCTTCACCATACCTTCCATTAAGTTTTCTAATCAAAAAAAGTGAACGCAAAGTAAACATGATAAGGCTGTTACAGGTACTTTAAAAGTTACTAAATTATTACTACTTCCCTAATTGAAAGATTGATCTTACAATTTATCACAATTTATTTTTGTAAGCTTGCCCACCCACCACCATTATACACTACGCTAAATCCCTTTTGAAGCAACAAGCTTTTGGCTGAAGCACTTCGCATGCCACTGGCACAGCAGGTGATAATGGGTTTAGATTTATCAAGCATATTCAGTTTATTGCCTAATTCCTGCAAGGGAATATTTATTGAGCCCTTGATATGTCCGGATTGGTATTCACCGGGCGAACGCACATCTACTATCTGGGCACCGTTTTTTACTAAACTTGTGAAATCTACAGCTGGCGCAGTGCCGAATAATTTTTTTAAAAAGCTAAGCATATTTTTAATTGGGTTTGATGAAATAAAGTGAATAGATAGTACATATGGTAATCGTTCAAACAGTTTCTATTCTGAATGCCTGTTTTCGCATAATTCTTTACAATTTATTCTTGACTGATTTTTTCGCGTTGAAACAAACTAAAGAGTAATCCACCCAACACTGCCCCATACAGGGTACTATTTATAGGGTGGGTGGTAATGGGACAAGTGCCACTTACGCAGCCAACATAGTGATAATACAAATATCCCCCAATGGAACCGGTAAAGATTCCTGCAATAAGTAATGTAGATTGGCTTATCCATTTCATTATGCAAAACTATAGAGTTAAAAGGGCATGATGGGTAACTTTAGTTACAGAAGAAAATAATAGGGATAACTGAGAATACAGTCGAAAAAATAGAAAAAGGGGGGCAAAGTCCCCCACTTTTGGAAAGTTCAGAACTTTTGGAAAGTTCTGAACTTTCCAAAAGTTGCATAAAAAAAGCCAACCAAACGGTCGGCTTTTGTGAGTGCCCCAGGCGGGAGTTGAACCCGCACTCGCGTTGCGGCGAACAGGATTTTAAGTCCTGCGTGTCTACCAATTCCACCACCAGGGCAAAAAAAAATCCCGGCCGCTATCGCAAACGGGATTTGAGCGAAAGACCGGGCTCGAACCGGCCACCCCGACCTTGGCAAGGTCGTGCTCTACCAAATGAGCTACTTTCGCTGGTTGTATAAGAACAAGTGGACGGCAAAATTAATTAACCCTGAGGGATAAACAAAATTTTCGTTAATTATTTATATTCTGGTGTGTACTGAGAACTTTTCTGTACTTCCACATCTGGCTTACCAGGATACCGATGGTTGTACAATTTGTAACATCCCCCTAATACAAAGGCCAGGATACAAAAAACATGTAAGTAAAATAAAAAACGGGATGAACTAATCCAGTTAGTGGTAATGTCCTTTTCGGAGGTTTCGGTGGTTTCGTGTGCCATATTTTTAAATTACGGTGCAAAAATAAGGTTCCCACTCAAATAATTACGGGTTAATCCGTATAATTTCCAAAAAGAGTTTTTTTCCACATAAAAAATAGTCAACTAACACCATGCCATTATACACACCCACCAATGATCGTATGGGCTTCCGGGCTTTACTCGGCTTGTTTTTACCCCGAATCCACCAGCCCAATACAAACATATGCGCCCGGGCAATGGCAATAAACTCTCCTCCCCTGCCACTTAGTAAGGCCCTCCAGGCGGCAATCCCATCTAAAGCAAACCGAATGGGTATTGTATAGAATTGTTCTGCCGGTAATAGGTTCTTACCCAGCATCAGCAGATTATTTCTGAAATTCAAGTACACTTTCCGCGATCCAACCGGCAAAGTACCTCCACCAACATGATAAACTTCCGAACTACCACATGCTATAACCTGATAGCCCAATAATTGCAGGCGCCAACACAAATCTATTTCTTCCTGATGCGCAAAAAACACCTCATCCAATCCACCAGCCGCCATCCAGGCTTCCCTACTAACGCATAATGCAGCACCTGTGGCCCAGAATATAGGGGCATTATCATTATATTGACCCTTATCTGGCTCAATTTTTTCCATCACCCTGCCCCGAGAAAAGGGATAGCCCCAGGCATCCAACCAGCCCCCGGCTGCCCCAGCATACTCAAATAAATCGGGCCTATGAAAAGAACGAATTTTTGGTTGTGCAGCCCCTATATTTGAACTCGATTCCATACAGGTAATTAACGGCCCTAACCAGCCCGGCTGCACAGATACATCCGAATTCAATAGCACAAAATATTTGGCTACTACCTGCTCCAATGCCCGGTTATAACCGCCAGCATATCCAAGATTTTGAGATAGCTGAATCAATCGAACAGCAGGATAGGTTTGGTTTAGCCAGTTGATTGAATCATCGGTGGATGCATTGTCAGCAATAATAACCTCCAACCCTGGATAATCGGTTGTTAAAACCTGTGGCAGAAACTGTTCTAACCAGTTTTTACCATTATAATTTAAAATAACTACTGCAACTGAAGGCACATTCACCATGGATTCAACAAGTTCGTATTGTAAAAAAACTGAATTACTCGGATGCCAGTCCCCAATTAATCAAATGCCTTACTTCTGTTGGCACGGTATGCACCCGCTTTTTAGCGGTTTTTTTACCCAAACGAACGAAAATGGTTTTTTTAGAGGGGATTACAATGATATACTGCCCCAAAATACCCCTTGCATAAAATACTTCGGGATGCTTCGGATCTATCCACCATTGATATCCGTAATAGTCACAGGGATTTCCGTCCGTATCCTTTACCATACAAGGTGTGATGGATTGGGCAAAATAACTACTGTCGATAATGGCGTCGCCATTCCATTTACCGCCTTGCATCATCAATTGACCAATCCGAGCAAAATCTCTGGCATTGGTATTAAAACAACAATACGCTTTAACGGCTCCATTTTCATGATCAACACTCCATAAGGCTGGATGTAGTGCCCCCAAAGGTTTCCACAACTTTTCGGCGGCATATTCACTGAGTGAAACACCAGTAGCATTTTCAATTACCAAACCCAATAATTGGGTATCGCCACTTTTGTAATAATGCACTTTTCCGGGAGGATTTTTCATTTTCACCGACAAGGCAGTTTTTGCTGCATCAGTACCATAATACAATTCGGCAGTTACGCTGAGGGGATTCAAATACGATTCATCCCAATCCGTTCCACTACTCATGGTTAGCAAATCTTTCAGGGTAATAGCAGCTTTATCGCTTTCCTTAAAAGAGGGAAGAAAATCACTCACAGGCTGGTTCACCGATTGAATTTTCCCTTCCCGAATTGCCACTCCTGCTAACAGACTGGTGATACTTTTTGCCATAGAAAATGAGCCTGATAGCGAACTATCACTATAACCATCCCAATATTTCTCTAATACCAAGGAGTCACCTTTTATTTTAACCAAGGAAACCGTTTCCAGTTCTTCGAGCAGTGAAAGGGTACTATCAGGAATCGTTTCCTGATTATACTGCTTCGAAACCGGCCAGGGCTGTGGGTTTCCAATAGCCACTGATTGGTTAGTGAAAAATCGGTAGTCATCAATTTTAGCAAAATTATGCACGGCCACACTAAACAAATAAGTTTTACCGCTAACCCAGGCAAATACAGATAAGGCGGCTACCAATAATACCAATATCAGAAAAAAAATTTTAAGCAACTTCATAATGATTATTATGGATATGAGAAATTTTGTGTGTAGTAAAAGTAAATGATTAACTTTATGATTCTATCAGTAAACTATGTGTTTTCTCAACCACAATTTAGATTTTCTCGACCATCCCGTTAGGGGTTGATTCTCTTTGCCTTTTTTTACTGATTTTTTCACTTTTTATTAGATTGTATGTTCACACCTATTATTTCGGGTAATACCCAAACTTTTATACATTTAGAAGAGCGCCATGGAGCGCATAATTATCATCCTTTGCCGGTAGTATTGGAACGGGGCAAAGGGGTTTATCTTTGGGATGTTGACGGGAAACAATATTTCGACTTTCTCAGCGGATATTCCGCCGTAAATCAGGGTCATTGCCACCCCGCCATTATTGATACTTTGCAGCAACAGGCAGCAACCCTAACCCTTACCTCGCGTGCATTTCACAATAATCTATTGGGCGAATACGAAGCCTATATAACCCAATTATTCGGGTACCAAAAAGTGCTCCCGATGAATACGGGGGTAGAAGGGGGTGAAACGGCCTTAAAATTAGCCCGTCGTTGGGCCTACCAAAAGAAAGGTGTACCGGCTAATCAAGCCATCATCGTATTTGTGGAAGGCAATTTTTGGGGACGCACCCTCGCTGCTATTTCATCGTCTAGCGACCCCAGTAGTTTTGAAGGATTTGGCCCTTTTATGCCCGGATTCGTTTCCGTACCCTACAACGATTTGGCTGCATTGGAAGCTGCGCTTCGCGATCCGAATGTTGCTGCATTTATGTTCGAACCGATTCAGGGCGAAGCAGGCGTAGTAATACCGGATGATGGCTATTTACGCGGTGTTCGGGAATTATGCACCCGCCATAAAGTATTGATGATTGCCGATGAAATACAAACGGGATTGGGAAGAACCGGCAAAATGCTGGCTTGTGACCATGAAGGAGTAAGGCCCGACATTCTTATTCTGGGCAAGGCACTGAGTGGAGGCACTTTACCTGTTTCGGCAGTATTGGCAGATGATGAAATCATGTTAACCATTCAACCTGGTGAACATGGATCAACTTATGGGGGTAATCCACTAGCCTGTGCAGTAGCAATGCGCTCACTTCAAGTGCTGGTATCGGAAAATATGATTGAAAATGCAGAACGCCAGGGGCAGTTACTCAGACAACTACTCAACGAACTCTCTTCCCCATTTATCAAAGAAGTTAGAGGCAGGGGTTTATTAAATGCCATTGTTATTCAACACCCTAACCCAGAAGCTGCCTGGGATTTGTGCTTACGCATGATGAACAAAGGATTACTCGCTAAACCCACCCACGGTGATAAAATCAGGTTTGCGCCACCACTCATTATCACGTCGGAACAAATCAGGGAAGCCGTTCAGGTTATTGCGACTGCTTTGGAAGAATTATCCTAAGTCTGCTTAGGATGGGTTAGATGATTTTAAGGGAGCTTTGGAAAGAAAACTCATCAAAATTATTACCAGAGAAAGCGGAACAAGGGATTGCAGAACCCAGGTTTTGTCGGGTACTTCCCCAATAAAGGAAGTAGTAAGCAGGATATAATTTCGAATCATCCAGGCTAATTGCATCGTGGCTAATAAAATAGTCACCAGTTTTGCCCAAACTTTGGGTAGCAAAAATAAAATGGCCATGATGCTACACAATACCAATGGCACTAAACCGGGTTTCCCAAAATTGGTTCCCTCCGCATGCCAGCCACTAATGGTTAAATGCACCGAAGGAATAAATATCCAAGGTTGAAATACAGCGGCAACCAGCAGCAAACAACTTACACAACCTATCCAATGAGCATACTTCATAATGCAAAATAATGGTAAGAAAAAACCCCCGAAATCGGGGGCATTTGCAGAGGTCCCGAGCGGATTCGAACCGCTGTGGAAGCTTTTGCAGAGCTCTGCCTAGCCACTCGGCCACGGAACCTGATCAATTGAAAAGAAGCGTAAACACATCAATTTCACAACAAACTTACGTCAAAGTAAGGAAATTTACATCCGTAAAATAATTAATGCCGAATTTTGTGGAAAAGAATCCCATGACGCCCATTGCATCCAGTGAGTTGATCATCAATAATCGGGGAGCCGTTTATCACCTGAACCTACAACCTGAAGAATTGGCCACTACCATCATTACCGTAGGTGATCCCGACCGGGTAGCAACAGTTAGCCAGTATTTCGACCGGATAGAAGTGCAACAGGCACACCGTGAATTTATTTCTCATACCGGATATATCGGCAAAAAAAGAATAACGGTGGTATCCACCGGCATCGGTACCGATAATATCGACATTGTGCTGAATGAATTGGATGCGTTGGTGAATATCGATTTTGCCACCCGTTTACCCCGCATCGATTTACAATCCTTACAAATTATTCGGATTGGGACAGCCGGATCCCTTCAGGAAGATATACCGGTAGACTCTTTTGTAGCTAGTACACATGGCATAGGAATTGATAATCTGTTGCAATTTTATCAACGAGAAACCCATTCGGCCGATCAGGAAGTTTTGCAGGCATTCAACCAACATACCCAAATCAATACTATCGGCGTGAACCCCTATATTGCTAAGGCAAGCATTCATCTTCTGAAGAATTTTGTAACAGGATTTCATCAGGGCATTACCGTTACTACCCCGGGGTTTTATGGCCCACAGGGACGTATCCTGCGACTGAATACTGCACACCGAAACCTGATTGAACAACTAACCAGTTTCCAATACGGAGCTTACAGGGTAGCCAATTTTGAAATGGAAACCAGTGCCATCTATGGTTTAGGAAAACTTATGGGCCACCACTGCCTTAGTTTAAGCGCAATCGTAGCCAACCGAGTAGTACAAAAATTTAGCGATCAAGCTGCAGAAACGGTTGACCGCCTGATTCAAAAAACTTTACAAATTATCAGTGAACAACCTTGAGGTTCCTATAAATGAGTGCATATTTGCATATGGTAACCCGACAAAGTAAAATTAGGCGTATGAAAATACCTTTTTATAAATATCAGGGAGCAGGCAACGATTTCATTGTGTTGGATGGAAGAACAAATAGCTATACACTTTCCGAACAACAAATCGCCTTTTTATGCCACCGTCGTTTGGGTATTGGTGCCGATGGATTAATGATTTTACGCGAAAAAGTGGGTGTTGATTTTGAAATGATTTATTACAATGCCGATGGGCGTGAAGGTAGTTTATGTGGCAATGGTGGCAGGTGCTTAACTCGATTTGCCTATGATCTAGGTATTAGACCTCCTGTGTATACTTTTTGGGCAGTGGATGGAATGCATGAGGCATTTTTAGATATGCAAACCCAATCGATTCACTTAAAAATGAATCCGGTTTCACAAATAGAAATTTATCAGGGCGATTGGGTACTGAATACCGGGTCTCCCCATTATGTGCAGGCGGTAGAAGAAGTAGATGCTATGCATGTTGTTAAAGCAGGGCGTGCAATTCGCTATAGTGCTCGATTTACTCAGCAAGGAATTAATGTAAATTTTGTTCAGCAAACGGCATCCACACTTCGCATAAGAACTTATGAGCGGGGAGTAGAAGATGAAACCCTCAGTTGCGGAACAGGTGTTACGGCAGCAGCGCTGGTATTTTCACCCAAACAGTTAGGCAAACACCGCATACAAGTATCTACCCGTGGTGGAGAACTGGCAGTGGAATTTACCCGTACTGGAGAAAATCAATTTGAACATATTTGGCTCTGCGGACCAGCCGAATCGGTTTTTGAAGGAAATATTACATTGAACGACTAACGCTTTTATTGGAGCAGCATGATACAGTATTTTAAAAACATTGAAGGTCAAACCATTGAGATAGACAAGCCCGAAAAAGGAATCTGGGTAAATCTGGTTCCGCCATTTAAAGACGAGGAGTTTATCGATTTGAGCGAAGCCCTTGAGATTCCCATTGTATTTCTACGCGACTCATTAGACATAGATGAAAGACCTCGATTTGAACATGAAGATCAAGTAAAATTTGTGGTTATCAAAACCCCTACCGAAAACAATTCCTTTAACGATAGTGATGCTTTTTATATCACGATTCCCATTTGTATCATCCTTACCGAAACCCAAATTGTTACCGTAAACTCCTTCGACAATGGAGCCATCAAAAAATTTCTAAATTCCTTTCAAAAGCGGCATCCCGATAAAAAAAATATCATGCTCTTGAAGGTGTTTGAGAAAGTGGTTCATAACTTCATGGAATTTTTGAAGGAAATCAATCACCGTAGAAATCAATACGAGAACAGTTTATACGAGAGTAATAGCAATGTAGATTTACTCAACCTGATGCGGATTCAAAAAAGCTTAGTATATTTTGTTACCGCCCTTCGCAGCAATGAGTTGCTGATGATGAAACTAGAAAGAACGAACTTTTTAGGGCTGAATGAAGAAGAGCGCGAATTGCTGAACGATTTAATCATTGATACCAGTCAGGCCCTTGAAATGGCGAATATCTATACCAACATACTTACCAGTACACTGGATGCATTTGCAAGTATCATCAGCAATAACCTGAATGCCGTAATGAAGCGGCTTACTTCTATCACCATAGTTCTATCACTACCTGCACTTGTGGCAGGAATTTATGGCATGAATGTGGAAATTCCATTTATGCATTCGCCTCATGCCTTTTACATTCCTGTTATTTTATCGTTGCTGGTTTCTTTTTTACTAAGTTGGTATTTTATGAAAAGAAAATGGTTTTAAAATGGCATTATTCAATGTGCGGGTTTACGGTATTTTGTTGGATGAAAAAAAGCGATTGCTGGTAAGTGATGAGTTTATACGCGGCCAATTTATTACCAAGTTACCCGGGGGCGGACTGGAAATTGGCGAAGGAACGCGGGACTGTTTACAAAGAGAATTTAAGGAAGAAACCGGCTTACATGTAACAGTGGGCGAACATTTATATACCACCGATTTTTTTCAGATTTCGGCTTTCAACCTTACAGACCAAATTATATCTATTTACTATCAGGTGCATCCGTCAAGCCCCCTAATCCTAGATGTAAAAGAAAAACCCTTTGATTTTGCACCCCATCAGATTGCTGATCCACAGGGCGAATCAGAAGTTTTTAGGTGGATTAACTGGGAAGATATACTTCCCGATTGCATGACCTTACCCATCGACCGGGTAGTAATGGAACTTATCCGGCAGCGGGAATATTTATAAAAGGTTCTTCATCTTTTCCCATTGCCGACCGTTTCATTTTTCTCGTAACATCGGCACCCAGGTATTTTTCTATGCGACCCTCTACAATATAAATCACCGGCGTTAATATAACTGCCATGGTAAACTTATATAAGTAGTTCATGAGGCAAATGGCAACTACCAACTGCCAACTCCAGCCCTTACCTAATTTAAAGGCAATGAATAAAACTACAAAGCTGTCAACTAGCTGACTCACCATCGTAGAGCCGGTAGCCCGCAACCAGATCCATTTTTCACCGGTGGCTTTTTTGATGCGGTGAAAAATCATCACGTCTACAATCTGGCTAACTAAGAATGCGGTTAGGCTTCCCAGTATAATCCACATACCCTGACCAAAAATACCAGAGAAAGCCAGTTGCATATTGCTAATGCCGCCCTCGGTATTAGAGGTAATCCAAAAATCAGCAGGTGGGATATTCATAGCCCCATAAAACATTACAAACGCATAACTGATTAATACCACTGCCGTATAACTGATGCGCTTTACAGCACTGGGGCCATAAAATTCATTAACGATGTCGGTAATAACAAATTCAAGTGGCCAAAGTAAAACGCCGCAGGTGAGGTTAAATGATAGGCCCGTTTGACCAAATAAAGTGAAGTTAACTGGGTTGATGCCCAGTAATTTTTCAAGAGAAAATATTTTACCGCCAATACATTCCGCTATCAAAGCGTTTGCCACAAAAAAAGCACAAATGGAAATAAAAAGCTTAGTGGGCTTATCTTTCAGAATGGTGTTTATCATACTATTTTTGTTATGTAAAGGAGCTGAACTATCAAAAAAAGTAAATATACCGGATAAAACTTTGCCAGAAGGATGGGTTTGGGGGGATTACGGAAAACAAATAGAATAATCAGGACAGTTAAATTGAGCAACGGGGCAATCATCCAGCCCAAAACTACTAGTGTACTTTGGATTGATTCGGGGATGATGGTTTGGTTTCCATACATAATCCATAAAGAAGCTAGAAAACAAGCATTGGCAATCCAGGCTATTCGGGATAAAAATAAAGTCCAATTCATAAATTATGAATCAAAATACCATTAATTTGCCATAATTAAGCTCGAAATGATGAAAAAAACGATTTGGAACCAAGTAGCACCCCATTTACTGGCAATTGGTATTTTTTTAGCAGTTGCCCTCATTTATTGCAAGCCCACCCTCGAGGGAAAAGTGCTTCAACAAATGGATGTAACCCAATGGAGGGGGATGGCGCAAAATTCCTTTGCGTATAAAGAAAAGCATGGACAATTCCCCTTGTGGTCGAACGGGATTTTTAGTGGGATGCCCGCTTTTCAAATCACGAGTGTGGGCAGCAATCCGGTTTCTATTGGATATGTGAATCAAGTTCTCACTTTAAATCTACCGAAGCCAATCAGCTTTTTTTTCCTCGCCTGCGTTTGTTTTTACATCCTAACACAAGTGATAGGTACCCGGGTAGCCATTGGAATCGCGGGAGCCTTATCGTATGCCTATGCAACCTATAATCCCATAATTGTAGCCGTTGGCCACGACACAAAGATGCAGGCCATTGCTTACTTACCTGCCTTTTTGGCTGGTTTATGGATGTTATATGAAAAACGAAATTATTGGATGGGCACGGCACTTATTGCTTTGTTTACAGCTTTATTAGTTGCTTCCAATCATTTACAGATAACTTACTATGCGCTGATACTGGCACTTATTATGAGTATAGGATACGGCATACAATGGATTCGTGCAAAGGATTGGAAACATTTATCCCGTGCTGCCGGATTGGTGATAGTAGCAGCAACATTAGGTGTAATGGTAAATGCGATTACTTTATTTACAACGTATAGCTATTCAAAAGCCACCATCAGGGGCGGAAGTGAACTAGCAGATAATAAAAGCGGAAAAACCAAGACTGGATTGGGCAAGGATTATGCGTTGAGTTATAGTATTTACCCTTCTGAAAGTCTGGTAATGATGTTCCCTTATGTTTATGGTGGCAGCAGCGATAATCGACAAGTGGCAGAGGATAAATCTAAAGCACTCGAAGCTATTCAACAAATGCCCCAAGAATTAGGTCAACAGCTGATCAATTTTCCATTTTATTGGGGAGGAATTACCGAAGGCACTGCGGGACCTCCCTATGCAGGAGCCATAATTTGCTTTTTAGCACTGCTTGGATTTTTCTTACTTAATAAAAAACATCTCGGATGGATCTTGGCAGCAATTGTGCTAACCCTATTTATGAGTTGGGGCAAATATTTTGAAGGATTTACCGGCACCTTACTGAATGTATTACCACTGTATAACAAATTCAGAGCGCCGAGTATGATATTGGTTATCCCTACCCTGTTGTTTTGTATGCTCGCCGTAATGGCATTGCAGGTTATTAGTTCAGAAACAGATAAAAAATTATTATTTAGTAAATTCAAAAAAGGCTTATTCCTTACAGGGGGTATTTTTCTGATTGCACTTATAGTTTATTTCAGCGGAGACTTTTCCAGCGAATCTAGTGACGGATTCTTGTTAAAACAAATCAGCGGTATTAAAGATCCTCAACAAAAAGAGGCCCTGGAAGCACCAGTGCGTTCTTTTGTTAATGGGTTGAGGGAAGATCGTAAAGATTTATTTCTGGGATCCCTAATCAGAAGCCTAGCCTTTATTCTGGTGGCAGCGGGATTATGCTGGCTACTGATAAAAAATAGGCTGAAGCCGGTGGTTGCGATTGCTGCCATAGGATTTTTTGCTTTTGTGGATGTGATGATGATTGATGTAAAATATTTCAATTCCGAAAATTATCAGGATGGAGATGAATACAAATCGGTATTCGAACCCACCCCGATTGATCAGCAAATATTAAAAGATACCAGTAACTATCGAGTGCTTGACCTAACCCAGGGTATTTCAGGTGCATTTAACAGCGGAGCCCTTACGGCATATTTTCACAAAGCAGTGGGTGGCTATCATCCCGCCAAACTGAGTATTTATCAGGATTTAATTGAGAAGCAACTCAGCAACTTTCCCGATTGTGCTCCGGCTTTAAATATGTTGAATGCTAAGTACATCATTCTGCCTCCCATGAGACAAGCAGAAAGCATTTCACTGCAGCAGAATCCTGAGGCATTGGGTGCAGCTTGGTTTGTAATGAACGTATCTTCTAAAAAAAGCTATGCAGATATTATGACGGACCTTACCTATCTGCATCCGAAAGATACCGCACTGGTATTGGAAAAGGATATGGCCGGATTAACTTCCGTAATAACTAACAAAGATTCCACCGCCAACATTTCACTCTTGTATAACGATAATGACATTATAGAATATAAGAGTCACTCTGCCAGTGCCGGATTTGCGGTATTCAGTGAAATTTACTATGCAGATGGTTGGGTTGCAACTATCGATGAAAAAGAAACCCCCATTGTACGCACCAATTATGTACTCCGTGGATTAGCAGTTCCGGCAGGTGATCACCGAATCAAATTCGAATTCAAACCTGCGTCATTTTACAATAGCAGTAAAGCAGGTATTGTATCTTCGATACTCATCTGGTTATTGCTGATTGCTGCATTTATAAAAGCTTATAAAACCCGACAATCCGTTGACCCATCCTGATACCCGAACCCTGTTGGGAATTGTTTCGTACCGGATATATCCCGCTGAAAATGGGGGTCAGCAAAGTATCGCCACGTTTTATGCTGAATTGAATAAGAGAGTAAATCTTACCCTACTGGTATCTCGCGATAATGAGCCGGAACCGGCAGCTAACCTATCAGTTTTTCCTGTTTTGTATTCCGGATACCTCAGCTGGATGAACCTGTTGCTGGTGTATAAACTTAAAAAACTAATCCGCCAGCGCGAAATTACTTGCATGCTGATTGATTATTCTTATTATGCCTGGTTGGCCTGGATATTAAGAAGAATAACCGGTATCCCTTTTATTATCCGCTCACATAATATAGAAGCCCATCGATTTAAAGATCTGGGAAGATGGTATTGGCGTTGGTATGAAAAATACGAAAAATGGATCCATAACCGATCCGATTACAATTGGTGGATCAGTAGAAATGATATGAAATATGCCACTAAAAACTGGAAGATTCCATCCATAAAATCTGCCGTTACCACTTATGGCACTTTGTTACGAAATGAGCCAGAAAAAGCCCAAAAACAAGCACAAAGAAACCAACTCTTGCAAGAATGGAATTTGCCCAAATCGGTTCGTCTGTTTTACTTTAATGGGTCGCTGAATTACGCACCCAATATAGAAGCCGTAAGAACAATCGTTTATGATATCCTACCTCGATTACACCAAAAAAACATTTCTTTTCGTATTGTAATTTCCGGAGTGGGTTTGTCAGCAGCTTGGCAAGCAGTGCTTGCTATCTATCCCGAAATAATATGGGTGGGTTTTAAAAATGATATTACACTTTATTGGGAAGGTTGTGATTGCTTTATCAATCCCGTAACATTGGGATCTGGTATTAAAACCAAGTTGATTGAGTCATTGGCTCATGGATTACCTTCTGTAAGTACTGTTTCGGGTATGCGGGGAATGGAAAGACCTCATTTGAATAAGGTGTTAATTGGGGTGGAGGATTATGACTGGGATACTTTTTCAGATCGGATGGTTCAGGTAACCAACCCGGATGTGAAATGGCGCATTCCGCTAGAATTTTTTCAAGAATTTAGTTTGCCTAATATAGTTCAGGGAGCCCTCTTATCTTTGCAAACAGATGCAAGCCATTAATCCCGAAATATCAGTCGTTATCTGCTCGTATAACCGAGCAAACTATATCCGGGAAGCCCTGCAGAGTTTGTATAATCAAACGCTACCGCATACTCAGTTTGAAGTGATTGTGGTTGATAATGCTTCCACAGATAATACGGAAGCTGTATGTAGAGATTTTATTGCATGCCATCCGGATGCTGCATTTTATTATTTGCTGGAAAAACGCCAGGGAGCTTCTTTTGCAAGAAATACCGGAGCTAAACATGTGAAAGCACCCCTACTTTGTTTTATGGATGATGATGCCATCGCAGCCCCCGATTTTTTAACCAACCTTCTTGCTTTTTTTCGGGAAGTGCCAGAAGCAGGTGGCATGGGGGGAAGGATTATACCCAGGTATATTCCGGAAGAACCCAACTGGATGAGTCACTATGTTTCTTCACTGGTTGGTCATTTTCATTACAGTGATGTTCGCACTCCCTTCAAAAACGGAAAATATCCGTTAGAATCGAATATGACTATCAAAACTGCCGATTTTAATCTGATAGGCGGTTTTAATATCAAACTACCGGGCGTTTCAGGAACCTTACGCATTGGAGGGGAAGGAAAAGATTTCTTTTTTCGACTGATGCAATTAGGGAGGGTTATTTATTATGATCCAACCGTTCGGGTAGAACATGTGGTTGAAACGGCCAAACTCACTCCAGAATATATGTATCGAGTAGCCAGTGGGATTGGAAGGGGAGAAAGAGTTCGCATGTTGGAAAAAGGATGGATAGCCTACTTTCTAAAAATTATCGAATACTTGCTTAAATTGGGCGCAGCAGTTATCTTGGCAATTGGATATTGGATGCATGGAGCATCCCCTAAAAGCTGGCCGGTAATTCAGTTTAGAATTGATGCATTGAAAGGATTGTTTAATCAATAAGTTATTATGAAATTCAATTGGGCATATATCAGAGAGCGTAAAATTAAAGGAACCTTATCCCGCTGGTTCGGTATTCGTTTTCAACATCCCTCCGAAACTTCTAAAGTAAGAAAATGGGTACTCTCCTATTGCATTGGAAAAGGATGCGATATTGGTTTTGGAGGCGACAAAGTACTAAAATCCAACTGCGATGGTATCGACTTTCCACAACCCTATGCGTATGCCGGAAAAGATAAGGTGGATATCGCCTGTGATGTTATTAAAGATTCCATACCAGTTCCGGATAACACCTATGATTATGTATATACCAGTCACCTGATAGAAGATTTTGCCGACACAATTAATGCCCTCAAAAAATTTATCCGTATCCTGAAAAATGGGGGAAACTTGATTTTGGTATTCCCCGATCAACCAGCCTATGAAATCTATTGTAAGGATATCGGAATAGAAATGAATCCTTATCACGTGCATGCCGATATGGGCTATGTTTATATGAAAAAACAATTAGATGCTCTGGAGGGTATTCAATACCAGGAACTGTTTGCTAGCAATTGTGATATAGATTACAATGTGGTGATGGTGCTAAAAATAAACAAAGCCGCGCTATAGCTTAGTAGTAATAAAAGTTACTAACGAAGCATTTTCTTTATCACTAAGCAACTCTACTTGAAATTGTGCCTTTTCACAGCGGGCAACCAAATCTTGTCCAAACTCATAAAATACCAGGTAGTCGGATTGATTTTTTGTTTTTGAACCATGATAACTGGGAGGAAAAACATGTATCACCTTACCATCTTCCATAAAAGCGCGAATGCGGGTATTCGGTCTGTCCCAAACAACAGGCGTTGTAAAAATATGTTTACCACCCGGCTTTAAAACCCGATGAATTTCGGAAAAAGCCTTATCAATATCCGGAACATGTTCCAACGTTTCGGAGGTAAGTACCAGATCAAAAAAATCATCATTGTACGAGAGGGACTCCAGATTTTCGGATCGGATAGCCAGATCTGCTGATAAAAATTCAGAATACCTCAGGTTAGGAGATTGGGCAAAGAATGGATGAATATTACCCAAAGAATTAATCTCAGCAATATGCAATGCCTGCACTTTATAATTTTTAAATGCCGAATCCAGATTGGTAAATTCTTCGGCAACCATAAGGTTTATTTCTTGCAAGATACCAGTAGACAATTGATGGGTTCTAGCACAACACCGACAATTAACACAATATTTCCCTTCCCGAAGATTAAACCAGTCTACCCATTGTGTACTCAACTCCCATTCGTTTATTAGATTATCCCACAGTACTTTTTTTGCCTTTTGTTTTCCTGTAAAATTACAGGCAGCGCAATGTGTATCCCCCGCGAGTTTAAAATACAATAATTTGAGATAATGTAAGGGAGAAGTAATTGAAGTCATATAAAAAGTACGGATGAACAATGCCTACTTTCAATCCAATCTCTTTCTAAAAGACTTTGATTAATTGGTATTGAGGTATGATTGAAGATACTTAATCATCCGCATTTTTGGATATTTTAATCCCAACTGGCTTCAACCATTTATTAATAGTTTTCATTATACCAAGAGAAGAAGGAGATGATTTGGCATATAGGCAAGGAAGGGCATGAAAAGTATCATACCCATTTGCTTGAACAAGTTGGCGGTAGCTATCCAATAATTTTTTCCAAACCGGCAATGCTTCTAAATGATATCTAGTTTGATGGCGAGATAGTAATTCCGGTTGCTCAAATGAATATCCGCTGATATGCAGAAATAATAGCGGGTAAGCATCATTTACCCGAATGCCTTGTGGTGTTTCCGTGAGTTGTCTTTCGTGGATGTTCCAATAAGCTACATTGGCACCGGGATGCAGAAAAATACCCGTCTCCGGAAAAAGAACTGGCACCAGGTTCAGCCAGATTTGATCTACCCCCATACCTTCTGAAAAACGATAATAACATTCCTCTTTCATATGCGCTGCCCACCAGTGTAAAAAACGGTCGGTAACGGCAGAGCGAGTCATGGCCATAAAACCTGCATTGTAAATACCCGAACGCAGCAAATCGCGCTCGAGTGGTGCATACAGGTTATCGGGGAGTGCCTGCGTAAAATGCGGGGTAATTAAAATTGGATGTTGCTGCAACAATTCTTCCACCACGGAGAAGGAATGATGTACCCACATATCAGCATCTAGATACAACAAAATGTCTGGGTAATCCCGCGCGAAAATAGCCTGGGCAACGAACGACTTCATGGCACAGTTCAATTCGATTACCGAATAACGGGTAGTGATGGCTTCAAAATCGGGTATTCCCATATTGGCAATTTCCCAAATTTCATGGGGAGCCAATTGTTGTACAGCAAAACGGTTTTCGATTTTATCTACTAAACCAATGATGATTGTGTATTCGGGATGATGCGCAGCAAAGGAATCGGCCATCGTTTTGCAATGGGCCAGGTGATTAGCAGAACAAACGGTGTATAGAATCTTTTTCATCTATTTCTTTTCCACCAATAAAATGGTATTTAAGTAAAATTTATCGGAACGGGGCCATAGGGGTTCTACTATCCAGAATAAACCATTTAGCAAGGGAACCAATGCCTGACGCACCAATTTTTTGAAGAAAGAAAATTTAGAGAAAAGCCAAACCCGGTGAATCCATTCATCATGCAAATACACGATAAATAATTGATGAAGTGCTGATATAGCATGGCCATTTTTATCGACCTGCACAATGGAAAAACCTGCTTTTTGTAACAAATCTTGCAAGGCAAACCGCGTATACCGGGCATAATCGGCGGGAATTTCATGTTCTTCCCAAGCGAATGGACAAGTAATCAACATTTTACCGCCGGGCTGCAATACCCTATTTAATTCTGGCAGGATGGCTGGTAGGGTAAAAATATGCTCAAATACCTCACTGGTAAAAATCGCCGAAAAGGAGGCATCGGGGAAAGGGAGGGTTTTGCCATCATAGTAAACGTCGATTGACTCGTTGGCATGATCGTGCCCTTCTCCTGCATAATCTACGCCCACATATTCAGTTGCCTTGGTAAAAAGGGACTGATATGGTTTCGCCCCACAACCAAAATCCAGCAACCGACCACTCAATTCTCCGCTGTAAAGGTTAATTTTGTAGTATAGTCCCTTCCGAATCCAATAAAGTGGGTGGCTAATAGAAGGATTAAAATCGTAGGGTACCATAATTTACCAATTGGTAGGGCAAATTAAAGTTTTTTCGGGCATGTTGAACCGCATAAAGGATATTATATACAATCTAGTAGGCTGGCTGGCCCGTCTGGGACCGGCAACCACCCATTCGGGAAAGGTATTAATTGTGCGGGTTGATGAAATTGGGGACTATATGTTGTGGAGGCCCATGATACCCGAATTATGCAAAGCAGAACGATTTAATGGATTGCAGTTTACACTTTGTGGAAATAGCAGCTGGAGATCGTTATATGAGCAATTGGATGCTGATACGTTTGATCAAACAGTTTGGTTAGATAAAACCCGTTTTAAGCAGGACCTCTTTTATCGATACCGATTTTTACAACAAATATATAAGAAAGGGTTTAGCTGGGTAATTAATCCAACCTATTCACGCGACAAACGCAATGATGATGCAATTGTGAAAGCTGCGGTAGCCCCTGACAATTTTGGCATGGTTGCCAATACTGAAAATTGGCGAACCTACGATAATGGATACGATAAGCAACTCTACCAGCATTGCTGGCCTGGGCCCACCACTCCCTTGTTCGAATTAACTCGCAACCGGAAATTTGCTGAATACGTAACGGAAAAAAATATTGAAACTATCCATTGGCAGATTCCCGAAGCGAAATTACCGGCACTCTCAATAGCATTACCTGAAAAATTTGTTGTTATTTTTCCTGGATCCAGAAGTAAACATAGAATTTGGCCAGCGGCGTATTTTGCAGAAGTTGCTCAGTATTTTCAGCAAAAGGGAGGATTGGCTATCGTGGTTTGTGGAAGTAACGGAGATCGGATATATGCAGATGCCTTTAAAGAAGCGTTTGTAGGATCTGTAACCGATTTAACTAGCGCCACCCGCCTTCCAGAATTATTAACTATTTTGCATCGGGCGGAAACATTGGTTTCGGTTGATACGGGATCGGTGCATCTTGCAGCGGCGGTAGGTTGCAGGGTATTCGGCATTTATAATGGATCGCAGTATGGAAGATTTTCTCCTTATCCTTTAGAAATGTCTAACAAAGTAATTTCAATTTATCCAACTGAAATTGTTGAAGACCTTATTAACCCAACCATGATTCAACAAAAATATTTGTATACTGTTACTATTCCCTATCAATGGGTGCAACCAAACCAGGTAATTGAAAAACTAAATCACTCTTTCCATGCCTAATTATTTCAGGCCATTCAAATTATTAAGAAAACTATTTTCACCACCGGCTACCACCAACCAATTTCCGGCAGATTTTGAACCTTGGCATATTGAAATTATTCAACAAGTAAAGCCGTATACCATGACAAGCAATGAGCGGCTATACTGTTTAATTGAATCGGTAAAGTATATTGTTGAAAATGATATTCAAGGTGATTTCGTTGAGTGTGGCGTTTGGAAAGGGGGTAGTATGATGGCAGCAGCACTTACTTTACAAAAGTTGGGAGTCAACAACCGAAAATTCTTTTTGTACGACACCTATGCTGGAATGACGGAGCCAACGGAAGCCGATCAATCTTATCAGGGAGAAGGCGCAGCGGATTTATTAAAAAAAGATGCCGGGCAAAAAGAAAAAAGTGTTGTTTGGGCTTATTCAACACTCGATGATGTAAAGAAACATATTTTTAGCACTGGCTATCCCACTGAAAACATACAGTTTATTGAAGGGGATATTTTACAAACAATTCCTGCCAATAGCCCAGGCAATATCGCTCTTTTGCGATTGGATACTGACTGGTACGAATCTACCCGTCATGAAATGATTCATTTATATCCTTTATTAGTTCATCAAGGGGTATTGATCATTGATGATTATGGTTTTTGGAGAGGCTCACGAAAAGCGGTTGATGAATATATCGCGGAAAACAAACCTGGCCTACTTCTTAATAGAATTGATGATACTGGAAGAATTGCTATTAAAAATTAAAGTAACTTAAGTTCACCAATTCTCCCCACCTAAATTCCTCTTCCATCTAAACAGCAGCTTACCCAATTGGGTTTGCAAAAGATAGTGCAAACTGCGTAACCGGAATTGCCAAAGCCGGCAAGGAAACGAATACCCAACATATGATTCATACACCCGTTGGTTCTCACCCAAAGAAGCCAGGTATTGTTTTGCACTGATGCCTGTATCATCAAAGCGAACCATAGCAAAAGGGAAAAAAGCATAGGTTTCCTTGGCCAGTCGGCACATCATATCATAGTCCATAGCAATTTTATATTGCGACTGATAAGGCCCAGCCTTCAGGTAGGTTTGCTTATGCACCCACCAACTTGGATGAGATACACTTCTCATCCCACGATAAAGTTTGGCTGCATCAAATGGTTTGCCAACTTCTACCCACTCACCCCCACGTTTTAAAACAATCTTGCCACTTATCCAGGCAGCATCAGCATGGGATTGTAAAAAGGTAGCTACCGCTTGTAATACCCCCACCTGCAGTAATTCATCCCCGGCATTCAGCATTTGTATCATCCCCTCCCCTGCCAACTTTATGCCCTTATTAAAGGCATCCGCTATTCCATTATCTCGCTCATTTACTGTTTTTCGATAATCAGGTTGAGAAGTTTGTTGCAGCCACTCGGCAATATCGCCTGAGGTTGAGCCATTTATTATCCAATGCTCATCCGGTGGTAGCGTTTGAGTATCTACCGAAGCAAGCGTTTTTTGCAGGTCGGGCAAATTATTAAAGCAAATAGTGATAATGATTAATCGCATATACCCTTCAATATTACAAAAGTTTTACCAGCTAAAGCAGCCCTAAACAATGGTATGCACCGCTAATTTCTGTAAAAACAATTCCATACCCGCTTTGCTGGCATCCGTTAACTCGAAGCGGATGTTTGTATGAAAATAGGTATCAATATCATATCCCATCGGAGGTATTTGAGCAATCAACTGATCCATATGCTCAATGCCCCATTTAAGCGCTTCATTAAATTCAGTTAAAAAAGGAGCCGGCAACGCTTTATTGGCCACCCAAGCTGCAAAAACAAAGGGTAACCCGGTGTGTGCCGTCCAGGCAGCCCCTAAATCGTACATATACTTATGTTTGGGAATCAGTTCTAATGCCCGGTCGCCAATTACTACCGCTGCCTCAGTTCCCCCTATACGATTGATAAAATCTGCATCCCCCGGCTTCCATTGGGGTTTGAGGTGCCAATATTCATGCATCAGTATTTGTGCGAGTGCTACGGATGTTTTACTTTGATAGTCGAGCCAGATAGTAGTAACTTCTTCCAAAGGCACATCGCTAAAAATTGCGACCGATGCAACCGGACCTTCCGAACCAATGCAATAATCAGCTGTTATAAACGATTCCTGTAACTGAGCAATGGCAGCAACTGGCAGCAATCCTATATCCAGCTGGTTATCTTTCAATTGCTGGGCAATGGCAGCAGGAAAATCCCTGGATAAAACAATTTCGCCAAAAACAGGCGACTGCTCTAACCCCCATATAAAAGGTTTGGTATTCAAATAACTAACCGCCCCCACCCGAATTGCTTGCTTCAACGTTCAATTTTGTGCAAAGAAAAACAATTCCCCGCTTCTATCGAGTAAAAACAGTGATTAATGATCCTTCTCTTTAAAAAGCGCTCAAGCTTAGTTATCTTTGCACCAATAGGCCAATCAGCCTTTCACCAATCCAAGTTTTCATGGAAATTAGCTCGTTAACCGCCCTTTCGCCCATTGATGGCAGATATCGTTCACAAACCGCCGCACTAGCCAATTATTTTTCTGAATATGGCTTGATTCGTTACCGCGTAGCCGTTGAGCTGGAATATTTCTACTTTCTTGCCAGGCAGAAGTTTTTTCAATTACCTGCTGCCGCTAAAAAGAAATTACAAGCGGGCATGGATCAGTTTGGCACGGCAGAAGCGCTGCAAATAAAAGAAATTGAAAGGGTAACCAACCATGATGTAAAAGCGGTTGAATATTTTTTAAAAGAACAACTAGACAAAGCAGGTATCGGACACTTAAAAGAATGGATTCATTTTGGACTCACCTCGCAAGACATCAATAATACCGCCATTCCCCTTAGCTGGAAACATTGTTTAGAAGAGACGTATTTGCCAGCCGTATTGCAATTGAATACCCTACTTTTAAAACAAGCAAGACAGTGGAAAGACATTCCCCTTCTGGCCAGAACCCATGGCCAACCCGCTTCTCCTACCCGATTGGGAAAGGAATGGAAAGTGTTTCATGAACGAATCAGTGAGCAAATAAAACTGCTTTCCCAGATACCCTATTCTGCCAAATTTGGGGGGGCAACGGGTAATTTCAATGCCCATCAGGTAAGCTTCCCACATAAAAACTGGCCCAAACTGGCCAATCAATTTTTGCAGGATGTATTGGGCCTAGAAAGACAACAGTTTACTACGCAGATAGAACACTACGATATGCTGGCTGCCCATTTTGATGCATTAAAACGAATCAATACCATTTTAATTGATTTGAGTAGGGATGTATGGACCTATATCAGCATGGACTATTTTAAACAAAAAACCAAAGCAGGCGAAGTAGGTTCATCGGCCATGCCACATAAAGTAAATCCCATCGATTTTGAAAATGCGGAAGGAAACCTGGGTTTAGCCAATGCCCTGCTGGAACATCTTTCGGCCAAATTACCTGTCAGCCGTTTACAACGCGACTTAACGGATTCTACCGTTTTGCGAAATATCGGGGTTCCCATGGCGCATATTGTTATTGCTATCAACTCTTTACAAAAAGGACTGCATAAGCTGGTGTTGCATGAAGAAAAAATACAACAAGATCTCAATCAAAACTGGGCAGTAGTTGCAGAAGCCATACAAACCATTTTACGTAGAGAGCAATATCCCAATCCCTATGAAGCCCTAAAAGAACTTACTCGTGGAAAACAAGGGATTACCCGAGAAAGTATTCAACAATTCATTCGGCAACTAAAGGTAAAAGCTTCCTTAAAAAAAGAATTACTAGCAATCACCCCAATGAATTACACCGGAACCCATCCTAATTTCTGATATTACAATTTGAGCATCACATACCCGCGCTGCTGATAAGTGCTTAGGGTGGTCATAGCAGAAAGGGCAATCCCCAAATGAGGGGAAATAGTTGCCGGATCGATATTTCGCTTCATCATCGACTGACCGCATACAAATACCTGAATTCCCGCCTCTCTGAGTGCATGAAACAAAGGGATATTTGGATTACTGGATCCATATCTCTGCTGATATACCGAATCATTCATAATGTACATGGCAGCCGGACCGTGAATCACGGCTACGATTTTTAGTTTTTCAGGTTGCACACCTCCCAATACATGCAAGTTGGCGATGGAGGCAATTTTTTCCATCAATTCGTGCACTTTGGCAGGTTGGGGATTTTCGGTATTTACTTCTACAATAATTTTATAGCTCTTTTTACTGTCGGGTTTTTCGGTAGCCATCGGGATTTCACTTACGCCACCAAATCCTTTAATAAAGGGATAAACTTTCTGCTGCGCATACGATTGCAATGAAACCAGCAGAGAAATGAATATCGTTACAACTTTCATAGATTTTTTTTACAAGATAAGTTTTTATCAAATGCCAACTTTACTATACTTCGGTATATGGATATACTTTTTCGGGATATTTTTCAGTAAACTGTTGAACCAGGGAGCGAATTACTTCGTTTTCGGGATAGGGCGTTAACTGCTCTCGAAGATAGCTGATGGGTTGATCGGGAGTCCACTCGGCCAGCATTGCCATTCCGTAAAACCTTCCCTTTTCAACCAATACAATTGCCTCCTGATCTTTAATTACAAAACTTGCCGGTTGCTGCACCAGATGGGCGATGGCTTGTTGCATTTGTAAGTTGTGTATGGTTTCTTTCGGCAAGGGGGCGGAAGGAGTTTTTTCGAGAAAGCAGAGATAGGGATGCAAGGAAAAATCTCTTACTAACTTCCAAAGGGTGCGGTGCGCATCGGCTAATAAACCAAAATTGCTGATAGCAGTTGTATGCCGGTGTTTTTTATCAATAGCCAATCGGTGATACCCTTTAGAATCGGTGAATTGATAAATTGACCAGCTTGCTTCGAATCTTTTTTGACTTTTATTAAAAGGCGGCCAAAGGCGTTTGATTTCGATACTTTCCAAAATACTAGCCATAAATTCGGAGGCACAAACACTATGGCCGATGGTATACACGGTTCTTAATAGGGCCTGCCGCTTTTCGGAAGTATCTAAACCGGTGAAATGGCTTACTACTCGTTTGCGAAGCTGCTTGGCTTTACCTACATACATTACTTTGCCCTTTTTGTCGCGGAAATAATATACACCGGGTTCTAGGGGTAATTGGTGTATTTCTTCCACCGACAAATTAGGGGGCAATAATTGGTGTTTGGCCTCCCTACTCAACATTTCTTTGATTACACTACTCCCAGATACTGCAAGCGCCCTAGAAACAATTTCTGCGGTTGCCCTAGCATCTCCACCAGCCCGGTGCCGATTAGTAATTGGAATATCGAGCGCACGAGTTAAATGTCCCAAGCCGTATTTTTTATGCCCTGGAAACACTTTTCGGGCCAGTCGGATGGTACAAATTTTAGGAACTTGTAATTGATAACCAGCCTGTTGCAGAAAATACTTCACAAAAGAATGATCGAAATTCACATTGTGTGCAACAAAAATTCTATCGCTTAATAATCGGTATATTTTTTCGGCTTGCTCCTCAAAAGGCGGAGCCATGGCCACCATAGCATCAGAAATGCCCGTCATATTAGCAATAAAAGGCGGAATGGGTTGACCGGGATTTATCAGGGTTTCAAAAATGCCCTCTACTTCGGCACCATTCATTAAAACGATGGCAATTTCGGTAATGCCATGTTGGGAGGGGAAGCCTCCGGTTGTTTCAATATCCACCACTGCAAAGCGCATAATATAAAATTAACTAAAAACAGGGGTCTGTGTAATATTTTATAGTAATCAAGTACTAATTTTGCAAACAAGTGTAACAAAACAGAGTTACCATCGTTTTATATCCAATTAAGTTATAAAACTTTTCCCGCTATGAAAAAATTTATCGGATTCGCCATAGTACTGATTGCTTTTAGTTCTTGCCAAAAGATTCGGAAAGAAGATTGTATGAAATTTACCAAAGATGTTGCCGGAAAATGCCTTCGCATAAAGGCGAACGGACAATTAAGGATGGGATTGCAGGTTGCAGAAAACCGATCTACCCCTTCCACATCTCTTTCTGAGCACTTTGAAGATCCCTCTCTTCGAATGGTTTGGTAATGAGGTAACTTACACTTATCAGTTTTCCTTATTTTTGCATTCGGATTCCCTTTGCTGATACCCGTACTTTTTTTGAATGGTTGGCAATTAGGGTGTTATCCCCTAAAAAATATGGAGCTCAGCAAAAATTATATTCCGGGAGAAGTTGAAGCCAGGTGGTATGCGCAATGGAATGAAAAAGGCTATTTTAATAGCACCCCCGATGATAGACCCCCCTATACCGTTGTAATACCTCCTCCCAATGTTACGGGCGTATTGCATATGGGTCACTGCCTTAATAATACCATACAGGATATTTTGGTACGCAATGCCCGCATGATGGGCTATAATGCCTGTTGGGTGCCGGGAACCGACCATGCGTCTATTGCCACAGAAGCCAAGGTAGTTGCCATGTTGCGCGAAAGAGGTATTGCCAAATCATCTCTTACTCGCGACGAATTTTTACAATATGCCTGGGAGTGGAAAGATAAATACGGGGGTATTATATTACAGCAATTAAAGAAGATGGGTTGCAGTTTAGACTGGAACCGTACCTCCTTTACGATGGATGACGAATATTATCGTTCGGTGATACAGGTGTTTATTGATTTGTATAAAAAGGGCCATATCTATCGAGGAAAGCGGATGATTAATTGGGATGTAAAAGCCAAAACAGCCCTGAGTGATGAGGAAGTAATTTATAAAGAGGTAAACAGTAAGTTGTATCACGTAAACTATCGGATAGAGGGGGATGATGCTGCAGCTTTACAAGGAATTACTATCGCTACAGTTCGGCCGGAAACAATTTTGGGGGATGCTGCCATTTGCGTGCATCCTTCCGATACCCGCTATGTACATCTGGTAGGCCGATTTGCATTGGTTCCTTTAATTAATCGCAGAATACCCATTATTGCTGATGACTATGTTACCCCTGATTTCGGTACCGGTGCGTTAAAAGTTACGCCGGCACATGATATGAACGATTACCAATTGGGGTTAAAATATAAGCTGGAGATTATTGATACGATGGAAGATGATGGCACCCTGAGTGCCGCAGCTACCCTGTTTGTGGGCGAAGACCGGTTAGATGTAAGAAAAAAAATCATTCCCCTACTAGAAGCAGCTGGCAACCTGGTAAAAATTGAAGAATATGTAAATCAGGTAGGCTTTAGTGAAAGAACCGATGCGATGGTAGAGCCTCGCTTGAGCCTGCAATGGTGGGTAAGTATGACGGGCATTTCTAAACCGGCACTGGAAGCGGTGATGAAAGATGATATACATTTTCATCCTGCCAAATTTAAAAATCTCTATCGCCATTGGATGGAGAATATCAAAGACTGGTGCATTAGCCGTCAACTTTGGTGGGGGCATCGAATTCCTGCCTATTATGCACCCGATGGCAATTTTGCAGTAGCCGCTTCATTGGAGGAAGCCTGGGAAATATTAAAAGAAAAGCAACCCGAACTAGCGAAAGAATCCATCCGGCAGGATGAAGATTGTTTAGATACCTGGTTTTCGAGCTGGTTGTGGCCATTTGAAGTATTTCATGGATTATCACAACCGAATAACTCCGAAGTAAACTATTACTATCCAACCAATACCCTGGTTACGGCACCGGAAATTATCTTTTTCTGGGTAGCACGAATGATTATGGCTGGATATGAATATATGGGGCAGCTGCCATTTAAAGATGTTTATTTTACAGGTATTGTTCGAGATAAACAAGGCCGAAAAATGAGTAAGAGCCTGGGTAATTCACCCGATTTACTTGGCTTGATAGATCAATATGGTGCCGATGCGGTTCGCTTTGGCATCATGATTGCTTCACCGGCGGGCAATGATATTTTATTTGATGAATCGGGCTTAGAACAGGGAAGAAATTTCAACAACAAACTGTGGAATGCCCTCAAACTTGTAAAGATGTGGGAATCCCGTGTTGGAAACGCTGAGGAAAGTAATTTACCGGTATTTGCGATGGATTGGTTTGAAAAACGCTTGCAACATACCCGCAATGAGGTTGCGATATTGATGCAGCAGTTTAAATTGAGTGAAGCTTTAAAAACGATATACTCTTTAATATGGGATGATTTCTGCAGTTGGTACCTCGAATGGGTGAAGCCCGGATTTGAACAACCGATTCACGCGGAAGTGTACGAAAAAACAGTTGACTATTTTGAACAGTTGCTGCATTTGTTACATCCCTTTATGCCGTTTATTTCTGAAGAGATATTTCATTTATTACGCCCGCAAACAGAGGATATTTGTACCCGCCAATATACACCCATTCCGGCCATTGATACTGAAATGGTGGCCTCGGGCGAATTGTTGAAGCAATTGATTTCGGCGTTGCGGGATGCGCGAAATAAAAACCAGCTCAAGCCTAAAATAACGGTACACCTGCATATTCAAACCAGTCGTGAGAATCAATACCAAGCCATACGATCTATTTTAGCAAAACAGATCAATGCGTCTGAAGTTAGCTTTACCCAACAACCGATTCCAAAAAGTATTGTAGTGGCAGTAGAAAAGGATCGCTTTTATATGGAATCAGCCGAATTTCAAGAGACCGGAACACAGCGGGAAACTTTGCTAAAAGATCTGGCCCATCAACAACAATTTTTAGAACAGGTTAGCAAAAAACTGCAAAACGAAAAGTTTGTACAAAATGCCAAGCCGGAAGTAATCGCACTAGAAAGAAAAAAAGAAGCCGATGCAATGGCGCGCATTCAAACGATTGAAGCTACCTTATTGCAGATGGATAGTGAATAAATCGTAAACAGCTACTTCACAAAATAATCCTCCTATGAAACTTCGGCTATGGTTGATTTTGATTGGCTGCTGCATACACATATCAGGTTTGCAGGCACAGGGTGGTGATTATGCTTCTTTGAAACTGATTAATCCAAGGTATCCGGATAATCCAACCCTGAAAGCCTTATCGTTTACGGCCTATCCAATTTGTATTTCTTTACCGATTGGCGTAATGGCTGTGTCGTTGATTACAGAAAACAAAAAAGGAAAGCAGGTGGCCTATGAACTCATGGGTGGACTGATAGTAACGGCTGCAACTACCGGGTTGTTGAAAAAACTGGTTAATCGTTCCCGGCCCTATGAAACCCACAATGATATTTATCCCAATTATAGAGAAACAGGCAATTCATTTCCTTCGGAACATACTGCACTTGCTTTTTCAACCGCCACAAGCCTTTTGTTAACTACTGAAAAATGGTATTTTACAGCGCCTGCCTATGTTTGGGCCATGGGCGTGGGCTATTCGCGCATTTATTTAGGCCAACATTATCCTTCGGATGTAATTGCCGGAGCGGTTACAGGGGCAGCAGGTGCTTATCTTACTCATATCATTAATAAAAAGTGGTTACATCCTGTTCGGAAGAAAACCGTTCAAATTCCGTAAAGTTAGTTACACCAACACATGGGTTTCTTTAATTACACCCATTACAAATACACTTTGCAGGTGACCGATATTTTCGGCCTCACTTAGTTTGTTTACATGAAAGTGATAATAATCATCCATGTGCTCGGCTACTACCTTCAGCATAAAATCGAATTCTCCAGAAATATTATAACATTCGATTACTTCGGGCATTTCTAGTATGCTTTTGATGAATTTTGCTCCCGCACTTTTGTTATGCTGTTTTAGAGAAACATAACAGATTACCATCAGTCCCTTTTGCACTTTGGCCGGTTGCAAAAGGGTGGCGTATTGCTTAATCACGCCTTGTGATTCGAGGCGCTTGATTCTTTCGTGAACGGGGGTTGTACTTAAGTTGATCTGATCGGCAATTTCCTTTACCGTTGCACGTGCATTTTGCTGAAGAATACGAAGAATTGCAAGGTCTCTTTCATCTAAGTGAATAGGTAAAACAGACTTTTCTTCTATTGACTGGGAAGCTTTCATTTAATAAAAGTGTTTTATGCTACAAAAATACAATTTTAATTAAGTTTATTCTATTTTTATTAAAATTCACAGATTACTTATTCTACACTATCTTTGCAGTCTAAATTAAAAACCTATGTCAACGCTGTTACCCAACATCGATTTTAGTTTGCCCTACAAAGTAGCCGATATGAGTTTGGCCGAATGGGGTCGCAAAGAAATTCGCCTGGCAGAAGCCGAAATGCCCGGATTAATGGCCATTCGTGCCGAATACGGTGCCAATCAACCCCTGAAAGGTGCCCGAATTGCCGGATGCCTGCATATGACCATCCAAACGGCTGTATTAATTGAAACCCTAGTTGCTTTGGGGGCTGAAGTAAAATGGAGCTCCTGCAATATTTTCTCAACCCAAGACCAAGCGGCTGCGGCTATTGCTGCTGCAGGCATTGGTGTTTTTGCCTGGAAAGGTCAAACCCAGGAAGAGGCGGATTGGTGTATAGAACAAACTTTATTTTTTGGTGCTGCCGAAAGACCCTTGAATATGATTTTAGATGATGGCGGAGATTTAACCAATATGGTATTTGATAAATATCCCGAACTGATTAAAGAAGTAAAAGGTTTATCGGAAGAAACTACTACCGGCGTTCACCGTTTATACGAGCGTATGGCTAAGGGTACTTTGCCTATTCCGGCAATTAATGTGAATGATTCCGTTACCAAATCAAAATTCGATAACAAATATGGTTGTCAAGAATCACTGGTAGATGCCATTCGCCGCGCTACGGATGTGATGATGGCAGGAAAAATTGCTGTGGTAGGTGGATATGGAGATGTGGGCAAGGGCTCTGCTGCTTCTTTAAGAGGGGCAGGTTGCCGCGTTATCGTTACCGAAATTGATCCCATTTGCGCCCTGCAGGCTGCCATGGATGGATACGAAGTAAAACCAATGGCAGAGGCAGTTAAAGAAGCCGACATTGTGGTTACCGCTTCCGGTTGCCGCGACTTGATTACTGAAAAGCACTTCCGCAACATGAAGGATAAAGCCATCGTTTGCAATATCGGACACTTTGATATTGAAATTGATGTAGCTTGGCTGAATCAAAACTATGGTCATACAAAAGACACTATTAAACCACAGGTTGACCTTTACAATATTGACGGAAAAGATATCATTTTACTTGCTGAAGGAAGGCTGGTTAATTTGGGTTGTGCTACGGGCCATCCCAGTTTTGTAATGAGTAGCTCTTTTACCAACCAAACCCTTGCACAAATTGAATTGTGGAGTAGCCATGCGAATTACGAGAACAAAGTATATGTACTTCCTAAGCACCTAGATGAGAAAGTTGCTCGCTTACACCTCGCGAAAGTTGGGGCAGTGTTAGATGAGCTTTCTGATGCGCAAGCTACTTATTTAGGTATTGCAAAGAATGGTCCTTTTAAAACGGAACAATATAGGTATTAATAGTACCCAATTCATCCTGATTTATTATAAAAAAAGCCCCAACGAATCGGGGCTTTTTTTATTAAGCCGAAACGAAAATTGTGTATAAAAGAATTCCTAGTTTGTACACATTAACAAAGAAAACTAAGCATAAAGCTTACTTTTGCCGTAATAAAATTATTGTTTTATTCACGTTACTATGTTTGTTAAATCCCTACTCCTGAGTATAACCCTCACCACCCTATTTTCCTGCGGATCCGATGATAAAAAAGTGGCCACTGTTAAAGATTCAACCCAAATTGCCATTCCAGGTAGTCAATTTAATGCCGACAGTACCAAGCGATATATTTATTTAACCTGGGACGATTCTCCTCAACCACCTGGTACCACTAACTGCAAAAGAATTTTTGAAGAAACCGGTATCAAAGCTAGTTTTTTTGCGGTGGGATTTAATCAAGTGGGTAACAAGAAAATTCAACAAATAGATTCTATCCGAAAAGCCTATCCACAGTTTCTACTGGCCAACCATAGTTTTAGTCATGGCATGAACGACAAATACCGTTTATTCTATGCCCCTGCCCAGCACGACTCTGCCCTGAACGATTTTCTTCATAATGAGCGGGAATTGAAAATACCGGTAAAAATTATCCGCATGCCGGGTAACAATACTTGGGCGAATAAGGGAAAGATTACTGGTCAGCTTTCAACCAATCGTTTGGTGCGTAGTCTAGATTCATTGGGCTATCAGATTGTAGGCTGGGATCTGGAATGGAGACAGGATGCAAAAACAAAACAACCCAAAGAGTCGGCAACTGAAATGGCACAAAAAGTTAGTAAGAAATTAGAAGACGACGAAACGCATGCACCCCGGGCAATTGTAATTTTATCTCACGACCGAATTTTTGAGAAATCGGCACAGGCAGATTCATTGAGAAAGTTTATTCAATTGCTGCAACAGGATAAAAGGAATGTTTTTGAAACCATCGATCATTATCCACCCTTTAAGCAGTAAAAGGTTATTGGCTAATTAATCGGGGAAACTGATTTTTCCCATACTAACGGAGGGGATACCTGATTGGGCAGTCCCAAAGGTCAGTTGATTTCCTGCAATGGTTTCATTTGCGAGGATAGCAAACAATACGGCCTCTTTCGCATCGGGGTGAATGGATAAATCGTTGGTTGTATAAAAGGTAAATGCTGGCAACAGCTCCTGCAATTGTTCCATCACTAGGGGGTTATGCATACCCCCACCGCTAGCATAGAGGGTGTAGGTTTGTTTGGGATCACAACAATTTCTTATCGATTGTGCGATGGTAACCGCAGTAAACCGGTTAAGGGTTCTCAATACATCTTCATGATTCAAGGTTACTGTACCAGATTCGTTTTGTGCAAATCGCAGGTATTCGAGATTAAATAATTCAGGCCCGGTAGTTTTAGGAAACGGTTGTTGAAAAAAGCTGTGGCTGGTTAATGCCGATAATAACCCTTCATTCAGCGAACCGGATTTGGCAATGGCTGAATCTCTATCATAGGGTGTATTAAAGTATTGCTGCACATACGAATCCATGAGGGTATTACCTGGCCCGGTATCGGAGCTGAAAATAGCCGAAACATCGCGATTGCCGGGCAAAAAGGTAAAATTGGCAATACCTCCAATATTCAGCATAATCCGATTTTCCCCCTCTTTGCTAAAAATCAGGTGGTCGCCATACACTGCCAAGGGCGCCCCCTCCCCACCTGCTGCCAAATGTTTTTGCCGAAAATCAGATAGGGTAATAATACCGGTAGTTACGGCAATATGGTCTCCGTCTCCAATTTGTAGCGTAGCATTGGGAAAACGATCATCCTGGTGCAGCCAGGTGGGGGCATGGTAAATGGTTTGGCCATGACTGGCAATTACATTAACAGCCTCGGGCCGTATGCCCCATTTTTTTAAACAATCCAATACCAATCGTCCATGAAATACTCCAATCCATTCGTTCAATAAACAAACTTTTTCTAAACTGGCTAGTTTATTAGCAAATACTTCCTTAACCTGATTTTTAAAATAAGCAGTGTAGGGTATGGTGGCAAATTCAAGTAATTCGATACGGGTATCCATTCCACAACCGCTAATTTTGCAAAGTGCTACGTCGAGTCCGTCTAGAGAGGTACCGCTCATGAGTCCTACAATCATCCGGGAATCCGCATTCCCCATCATATACAATTTATTTATATTTTTATTCATTCTTGCGGTATTTTAAGCGGAAAAAAAGAATAATTGCAACTTTTTGCGGTTTTTGGGTTAAGTATTCGTTAATTGTAATAAATTCGAACTCCAAAATGTAAAGATGCTAAAAAAAGAGAGACAGGCTTACATATTGCGACAAGTAAGTTTACACAATAGTGTTTTGTCTGCCGACCTGAGTGCGGAAATACAGGTATCAGAAGATACCATACGCAGAGATTTAAATGAATTGGCAGAAGAAGGTAAAGTAATTAAAGTTCATGGGGGTGCACTCTCTAAATCTTTCAATAGTTTTTATTTACGCTCGGATGTTTTTCACGGAGAGCAGAAAAAAATTATTGGACAAAAAGCCATTAACTTATTAAAGGATGGCATGTTTGTTTTATCGGGTGGAGGAACTACGGTAATAGAAATGGCCCGGATGTTACCGGAAACTTTACAGGCTACTTTTTTAACGGGCAGTATACCTGCTGCGTATGAATATGCGCAACATCCCAATTCGGATGTAATATTCATTGGCGATAAAATATCTAAAAAATCTCAGATTGCAGTGGGTGGTGAAGCCATTTCGAAAATCAAATCGGTAAAAGCGGATATCTGCATTATGGGAATCAATGCGATGGATATTGAGAATGGAATTACAGATAATGATTGGGATGTAGTAATATTAAAAAAGGCCATGCTGGAAGCATCGAATTTAAAAGTGGTACTGTCTATCTCAGAGAAATTGAATTCAGTGCAGCGAATTAAAATCTGCGGCCTTAATCAGATTGACATGTTAATTACAGAATTGGATAAGGATGATCCCATACTCGCTCCCTACCGGGATTCGGGTATAACTATTTTATAATAACGAAAACCTAAACTACCATTATGAAAACACGAACAACCCACAGGTATGGTAAATGGAAACATTTCTGTTTATCAGTAACCCTGAGTTTATTCGCCGTTATTGCTTTCGGACAGGTTCGCATTTCCGGAAAAATAAACAATACCGGCGGAGCTGCTGTTGAATCAGCAACGGTAACGGTAAAAGGCACCAAATTTGGAACTAGTTCCGATGCCAATGGTGTATACTCTTTTACTGTTCCGCTAAATCCCGGAACCTATACACTGATTTATTCAGCGGTGGGCTGGGGAACACAAAGTAAAACCATCACCATAGGAAATGAAAAATCCTATTCTGTTGATGTGAATTTATCAGAAAGTCTTTCGAAACTGGATGAGGTAGTTGTAACAGGAACTTCTGCAGGAACTACTCGTCGCCAATTAGGAAGTTATGTGGCTACCCTAAAAGCCGATGATTTGAATAAGGGGGCTTCTTCTAATGCATTGCAGGCTTTACAAGGTAAAACACCTGGAGCCGTAATTACCCAAAACAGTGGTGATCCTGCCGGTGGTTTGAGTGTACGTTTGAGAGGTGTTAGCTCTGTGAACTCATCTTCTGAACCCCTTTACATCGTTGATGGTGTAATCGTAAACAACAATACGCCTCGTGTAACCAATACACAAGGTAACTACGATGGTGGAAACTTCGTGGGTGTAGTTGGTCAAAACAGAATGGTGGATATCAATCCTGCTGATATTGAGCGGGTGGAAGTATTGAACGGTGCTGCAGCTGCTGCTATCTATGGTTCTCGAGCCAATAGCGGAGTTATCCAAATTTTCACTAAGCGGGGTGTATCTGGTGCTCCTCAGGTAACCTTCAGCAGCAATGTATTATTCAACGGACTGCGATCTAAACTGGATGTTAACCAGTCACCTACAAAATTCGGAGGTGACATTAATGCGCAAACACAAGACGTTTTGAATCCTCTTTTAACCAATACCACTAATGTAAAGCGGTATGACTATCAGGATCTTATCTTCCGCCAAGCGATGGGAACTGACAATAATGTTTCAGTAAGTGGTGGCACAGACAATACCAAATATTATTTCTCCGGTTCTTATTTCTATAACCAGGGTATTATTGGCAATACTGACTTCCAGCGTTTTAGCTTCAGAAGCAATATTGATCAAAAAATTACCAAATGGTTAAGCATGAATATGGGTTTGAATTATGTGAACAGCGGTGCCAACGAGAAACCCGATGGCAACTCTTTCTTCAGTCCGATGAACTCAGTAACCATTCTGGGTAATTTTCATGACATACAAGAAAGAGATGCTGTAGGCAATTTAAAAGCACATGGTAATCTTGGGCGTGTGAATCCTATATCAGTTATTGAAGACTTTAAGCAACGCAACAATACCAGCCGTATTTTAACCAATTTTGGTTTGAAGTTGAAGCCGATTAAGAATCTGACCATTGACTATACCATGGGTATTGACAACTATGCTCAGAACGGTACTACTTTCATGCCGCCTTTCGCCTATAATGTAAATGCTGCCTTCTTTGGGGGTGGAACTACCAGTAGCGATCCTACTTTGAATGGGTATGCCAGTGCAGCCACTTCAAATTTCTTTGGTATCAACCACGATATCAATGCCACGTATTCTGCCAGTATTACAAAAGACATCAGCTCTGTTACTCAAGTTGGTTTTTCTCAGCAATACGAGCGCAATTCTTTTGTAATGATTCAGGGACGGGGTTTGGCTCCTTTCGTAGAAACAGTTACCGGCGCCAGCACGATTATCCCAGGTGCTGATTCCAGATCAGAATTGTCGATCAGCGGTTTATTTTTACAACAGAATTTCAAATTCAGAAATCAATTATTCGTAACGGCTGCCATCAGAAGGGATGCCTCTTCTGTATTTGGTCCAGACAAGCGCAACCAGATTTATACCAAAGCCAATGCAGGTTATATCCTTTCAGAAACCAGTTTCTGGAAAAACCTGGGTGTTAGCAAATGGTGGGATCTGGCAAAGGTTCGACTTGCCTATGGTGAGAGTGGTAACCTTACCGGTATTGGAGCATACGATCGATTTAATGTATATACCGCCTCCTCATTCAATAACAGAACTGCTTTAAATACGAGCAGTACATTGGCCAATACCAATGTGGGTCCTGAAAGACAAAAAGAAATTGAGTTCGGTCTTGATCTGGCTTTCCTAGACAATCGTATCAACTTGAACCTGAACATTTACGACAAGCGGGTGAATGATATGTTGTTAAACAGATTCATTGCGCCCTCTGCAGGTTTCTCTACTTTGCTGGATAATATTGGAAACCTGAAAAATACCGGATATGAAATCATGCTTTCCGGAACACCGGTAAAGAAAAAAGATTTCAGTTGGACGATAACTGGTATCTATAACCGGAATCGGAATGAAGTGTTGAATATTGGTGCTTCGTTGATTCAGTTTGCCACCAACCAGGGAGCACCTGTTGCCCTGATTCAGGGACAACCTGTAGGTGTATTCTATGGTACTTTCTTTGCAACCACATCCGGTGGTAGTTTCTCCAAGAACAGCATGGGAGTTCCTAATCATGCAGGTCTTGATTTAAGTCCGGCCGGTATTCCAAGAGGTGCTTTTGGTACCCAATCGGGAGTGCTTACTTTTACGCAATCGAATTACAATGCAGGTGGTCCTGCCGGACAGGGTGTACCTGTTGGTGTTCCGCTGCGTAAAATTATTGGTAATCCTAACCCAATATATACTGCTACTTTGATTAATGAGTTCAATTACAAAAGATTCAGCTTACGCATTCAGATTGATGCAACGAAGGGTAATTCTGTATTCAATGCAGACTTCAGAACCAGACAAGGTGTAGGTAATGGTAAAATTGCCGAAATGGAGCAACGCGGTCAATTACCAAGAGGTTATATCAGTGGTTACAACGCATCCGCTGCCTTCCCTACTGGTATTTACAACATTGAAGAATGGCGTGTTGATGACGGAAGCAATGTTCGCATCCGCGAATTTTCCCTCAATTACAGTATAGGTAAGGTTGGAAAAATTGTAAAAGACCTGAATGTTAATTTCACCGGAAGAAACCTGGTGGTATGGACCAAATATATCGGTTATGATCCCGAAGTAAATGCAGGTGGTCAGAGTACGATACTGAGAGGTATTGACTTTGGTTCTGTGCCTATTCCTAGAACCGTTAGTGTAGGTTTACAGGCAAAATTTTAATTGATACTTAAAACTTACTTTATGAAACGAATACAATCCCTTACTCTTTTCTTAGGACTGGCAGCCACATTAATGACCGCCTCCTGTTCCAAGGAATACCTAAACCCCAATGCTGCGTCAGACGTATCTGTGTTGGGAAGTCCGAAAGGACTGATGGGTGTTGCAGTAGGCGTTCAGCGTACCTATGCACTTTCCATCCACCCCAGCATGATGAGTGCTGTTGGATTAACCACGGGTGAAACTTTTGTTTTAAACATTGGTAACATTTCTGAAGCCAACCTATTCAATGGGGGAGCATCAGTAGATGGTAACAATGGTTTGCTGGGCAGTATCTGGATCAGCAATTGCAAAGCCATTTATGATGCCAATACCGTTCTAGCCGGTGCTCAGAACCTGAATGATGCGGGTTATAGAAGTGGTTTGATAGGATATGCCTCTATTTTTAAGGCACTTGCCATAGGTAACCTAAGTATGTTATGGGAAAATATCCCTGATACAATTGGTGCTCCTGTTAGTGCTCCTACTAAGTTCATCACTCGTGCAGCAGGATATGCTCGTGCGGTTGCTACTATCGACAAAGCGCTTGCTGCCATCAGTGCAGCTCCCATAAGCACATTGTTCAACTCAGATCTTCCTGCAGGTGTTGATATCGTAAATACCCTACAGGCACTGCGAGCCCGCTACAACCTATATGCAGGAAATATTACTGGTGCACAAGCGGCTGCTAATGCGGTTGATTTAACTAAAACATCAGTGTTGAACTATGAGTCGTTGAACCCCAATCCGGTATTTATCAATGTTACCTCATCTAACAACGTATACGCCCCTATTGATTCCACTTTGGGTTTACCCGTTGGTATTCGTCCGGATCTAACTGATGCGCGTATTCCCTTTTATACTTCCATTGCTGCAACGGGTACGCCCCGCTTCCGCATGAATGGTTTCTGGAATAGTGCTACCCGTTCCATACCAGTTTACCTGCCGGATGAAGTTAGATTAATGCGTGCTGAATGTTTGCTGCGCCAGACCACCCCGGATCCAGCAGCTGCTAAAACCATCATTGATGCAGTTTTACAACAGACGGCTGCTTCTGATCCGCTTGGTGTAGGTGCTAATCTTGCTGCCGGCTATACCGGTGCTACAGATGCTGCTAGCCTGCTTACCGAAGTGTATCGCAACAGATGTATTGAACTCTATATAAGTTCCAATAAACTGGAAGACATGCGTCGTTTCGGAAGAGCCAATGCTGAGATGAAGCGTAGAAATATGCCTTATCCTTTCCGTGAAAGAGATAACAACCCCAATACGCCTGCTGATCCAACATTCTAGTTGGTTGCTGTTAAAAAAAGCCCCGCATTGTGCGGGGCTTTTTTTTATATACCTTGTAATTCTTTCACCCCATTTTACCATACATATGCTAAAGGGATTTGTTTTTTCTGATACCCAAATTCGCTTCGCACGGTTATCCGATCTATCGGCAATAGAACAACTGGTTAATAGTGCTTACCGAGGCGAAAGTTCTCGAAAGGGGTGGACTACAGAAGCCGATTTGCTGGATGGTATCCGAACCCATCAGCAACAATTAACAGAACAGATAACTGCGGATGATTCTGTGATGTTGGTAATTACGGATACCAATGATTACATCATTGCCTGTGTGTATTTGCAAGACAAAAAACCATTACTGTATCTGGGTATGCTAACCGTTCAGCCTAATTTACAGGCTGCCGGAACCGGAAAAAAACTATTGGCAGCATCAGAAGCCTATGCGCAATGGCTGGGCAGAACTGGTATTCAGATGACGGTTATCTCTGTTCGGCATGAATTAATTGCTTGGTATCAACGCAGAGGATATCGGCTAACCGGCGAAAAAATGCCCTTCCCCGAACACCTTGCATTGGGTATTCCCAAGCAATCCCTAGAATTTTTGGTGTTGGAAAAAAATCTGCTTACCCAATAAAAACCTAGATCAGTATAAGTACCTATTCAGAAACCTAAAGAAAATGAGTAACTTACTGCTTTAGCCAATCAGCATGTATCATTCTTTTGCAAACAGATCGGCACAGATTGTAATCAGTATCCTGCTTTCAGCATTTATATTACTGCCTGCTTTGGTAACTGCTCAGGAGATTTCCGGCAACCCAACTAACGACACCAGCTTTTTTTTAGCGAAAAAAAAGGGTTTATTAGGTACCCTTGGCAGAAGTGTTTCGGTGTACGAACCGGAAGTGTTGCTACCCAAAAGGGATCCTATTAAAAACGAAACCCCATTTACAAAGTACCAGGGTAAAATCATTCGCAACATCATCATTACTCAATTGGGCTTATCGGGTTCAGTAAACGACACCATAAATGCTTCTATTAACTGGATCAGCAATCTGGGAGATGCCCTGCATACCCAAACCCAGAAAAAAGTGATTAAAAAAAATCTATTCTTTTCACGAGGAGATTCTCTTTACCCTTATCTACTGGCGGATAATGAACGGTTTCTCAGAAATATTTCTTACTTAACAGATGCCCGGATTTCGGTTGGGGCATTGAAAAATAATTCCGACTCGGTTGATATTTTTATCATCACCAAAGATGTATTTCCCATTGGTGGATCATTGAATTCGGGCAATAGCCAGAGCGTTCATTTTGATGTGAGTGATGATAACTTGCTGGGAACGGGCGACCGACTGCTGGTGCGCAACTTTATTGATTTTACACGTTCCCCAACTTATGGGTTCGGAGTGGAATATATCAAAAGAAATATTGCCGGAAGTTTTACCGACCTTATCATCGGGTACGATAACCAGCGGCAAGCATTTAATACAGGAAGCAGAAAAGAAAAAGGAATTTATCTACAAGCCGATTTACCCCTGGTTAGTCCCTACCACCCCATTACAGGCGGTATTTTACTGGGAAATTTTGCAACTCAACCGGTGTATGGGAATGATACCCTTTATGCTAAAAATTATCAATACCAATACGACTTACTGGATGGTTGGGTTGGAGTTAATTTGGGAGCCCGGAAAAAATTACAGGAAAACTTCAGTAGTAGGAGCAAAAAAATTGCATCGGTTCGTTTTATTCAACGAAATTATCATTTGAAACCGAATATCTACCAGCAGCAATATGATATCCGATATAGTGATCTTTTTTCTGTATTAACCAGTTACACCTTATTCAATCAGGATTTTTACCATACCAGTTACATTTATGGATTTGGAAGAAATGAAGATGTGCCTGAAGGATATTCTCTCAGCTTTACAGGAGGCTGGAGCAATCGAAACTCAGTTTCACGGCCCTATCTGGGCTTTGAATATCAGCGTAATTATTACACCAATCAGAATAGTTACCTCAATTACCAGTTAAAAATCGGCTCGTCTTTGTACCATGGAAACGTGCAGGATCTAAGTTTTTTAACCAGTATCGAGCATTTCACCCCACTGAGAAAAATGAACAATGGGAAATGGTTTGTTCGACATTTTTTAAATGCCAGTTTTACCCAATTGCTGAATACCAGTTTAAATGAAACCCTGCAGTTGAGTAGTGATTTTGGTATTCCGAATATCAATAACACTTTACTACCAAATACCACCCGCGCAACTTTAAATGGGGAGACCGTTTTTTATTCAAACTGGAACCTAGCTGGATTTCGATTTGCCCCGTTTAGTTTTTTATACCTCACTTATCTAAAAAAACTGGGGGCGCCCTTGATTGAAGGGGAATATTATTCGGCCGTTGGAACCGGTATTCGAAGCCGCAACGAGAATCTGGTATTCGGTACCATGGAACTGAAAATCCATTATTACCCCCGTTTTCCGGGAAATATGAACCCTTGGTATGTGAGTTTTAGCACCAATGTGAGATTTCGATACAATACCCAGCTCATTCGAAAACCCGATTTCATAACAGTTAACTAAGGCTTACCACTTATCCAATAAAGTGGATAAATCAACCAATTTGTTACTATTTTTGCAAAAAACAAGGAGTTATAGAACACTATTCCTCTTTTTTTGTTACCCTTTCAACAAACAACCATCATGAAAAAAATTATTACGTTAGCCCTTGTAAGCACCCTGCTGATTTCAGCCACGGCATTTGCACAAGACGACAAATCAAAGCGTCCGAGCCCACCTGTTAAAGTAGCTGAAACCATTAAAAGTGGTGCAGCTATTTCAATTGATTACAGCTCTCCTTCCTTAAAGGGAAGAGTAATTGGTAAAGACATTGAACCTAAAACTGGTGTAATCTGGAGAGCAGGTGCCAATGAAGCCACCGTTTTTGAAACTTCAAAAAGCGTTCAGGTAGAAGGAAAGCCACTAGCCGCTGGAAAATATGCCTTCTTCGTACTTTGTAAAGAAAATGGAGATTGCGAATTAATCTTTAATAAAAATACCAAGCAATGGGGTGCATATGATTACAAACAAGCTGAGGATGCCCTGCGGGTTACCGTTAAATCTGGCAAATCTGCCAACTCAATTGAAAAATTAACTTATACCATCGGAAAAGATGGTCATGTTGCTCTTAACTGGGGAACTATGGAAATCGGCTTCAAAGTTCAATAATATATACTTTTTGTAAACCATTGAGGCTGGCATATCCTGCTAACCTCAATGGTTTTTTTATTTCTTATCAGATACATGCAATATGGTGCAGGTTTATAATTTTTTGGCAAGTTGGCAACTTTTTCCCGAAAAATGTACATTCGAAAACGGTATTACTCCTAAAAGCGGGCAATACCGTATCGACAGCATTCAACAAGGTCATGCACTCTCCATCAGCTCGAATTGGGTAAGCATGGATCAGGAAGCATTTTTTAGTCAATACGAACTGATTCCCGATAACCAACCCCGCCCCTTTCCCGATCAACAACTGGCCGACACCGTAATTGGCAATGTGCTAAATGCAGCTACGCTGCAGGTGATTTTACAAAAAAACGAGGAAACCATACTTGAAGTTTTACATGAGATAATGCCTAATGGATATTTGAAAATCAAATATTTAGGTAAAAATATTTTAGGTAATTCTTATTGCAATACCGAGATTTATCATAAACAGATGAGCGTATTGCCTTATGCCTCTTCGGTTGGAAGTGTTGCCATACGCCCTACGCGGGAAGGAGTAATTAAGCACAAAGCCTTAACTGCAATGGAAGAACAAACCCAAATGCAGTTAGATCAAATTCGGGAGCAAATAGAATTGTTGGCCCGCCAAGCACAAGAAATTAGAAAGAGAAAAGAACTAAGCTTAATGATTTACGAAGCGAAGCTATC
>Ga0247843_1000289_pt1 | contig 120397 bp, 107 predicted proteins | sample LaCruzMarch2017__FD_192420 | JGI IMG/M metagenome (GOLD analysis project Ga0247843, IMG submission 192420) | Freshwater microbial communities from meromictic Lake La Cruz, Castile-La Mancha, Spain - LaCruzMarch2017_8m | ecosystem: Environmental > Aquatic > Freshwater > Lake | place: Spain...
GCACCGCGTCCTGGAAGGACCCGGGGCCCGACGCGTTCAGGTTGGTCACGTAGATCACCCGGCCGCCGCGGCCGCCGGTGGCGCTGGCGCCGAAGCCCTCGGCGCCGGGGAAGGCCCGCAGCCCGCTGGAGGGCGTCGTCGTGCTGGTGGTCGTGCCCGCGTCCGGCGTCGGGGTCGGGGTCGGGGCGACGCCGCTGTCTCGGACGCCGGCGTCGGCCGGGCCGCTGTCTCGGACGCCGGCGTCGGCCGGGCCGCTGTCGCGGACGCCGCTGTCGGTGCGGCTGGTGGTCGTGGTGGTGGTGGTGGTGGTGGTCGCCGTGGCGGAAGTCCGCGGCGTGCAGGCGGTGTAGCCCTCGAGGGCGTAGCAGTCGTTGTCGGTGTCGCAGAAGCACTTCGCTTCGGTGGGCCAGCAGTAGCGGATCTGACCCGCCGCGTTGCGGGGGTCACCGCGGCCGTCGCGGGTCACGGACTCCGGGCAGGCGCGGACGGTAACCGCACTCGATGCCATGTCAGAGCTGGAGTCGCCGTCGTCCACCGGAGCACATCCGGCTGCGAAGGAGATCGCCATCGCGGAGAGAACTGGAATGGTCAATGAGCAGCGCATGGGTCGCAAGAAACCCGTGCTGACGGATGGTGGCAAATCGAAAAGTGATTGGATCCATCATCGCTACATCGTTGAGAACTGTCGTGAATCAAGGGTCCAGCGGGGGGTGCCGTGACCCTGATCCGGAGACTTCCAGAGATGTAGGCTGGCGATTGTCGGGAAAGCTCCTGGGCGAGATGGCCGAAAGCGGGGAAATCGTCTGGTCACACCGACCGCGGGTGTAGGCCGAAGTCGTCGTGTCGATTTTTGTGCGGAAGGAACCCCCGGGGCGGGGCTCCGAGCCCATCGCCCGCTGCAGCTGCCATAAAATCATATGATATCGCATGGTTGCCGTGTTTCTTGTGGGGCCGTGGCCTCGCTGGATGCCTCGGGACTTCCGCTGGTGCCGCAAGCCCCGCCCTCGCCGCCCGGGAGGTCTGCGTCGTCGCGGTGGCGCCTCCCGCGGGGGGCACCAACCGCCGAACCGACATCGATATCGGCAATGACCGATGATGGATATCGGTAATCGCGCTCGCGGCTTTCAACCTGCGGGCACGGCGCCGAAGTCCCCCTGCGGGCGCGCGCCGACTCCGGCGGTGACGCGGGCCCGCGGGTGGCGTTAGAGTCCGCGCCGCCGATGTCGACCCTGCTCAATGACGAAGCGATGGCCCGCGCCCGCGCGGCGATGCGCTCGGCCCAGCCGCAGAACGCCGTGCAGATCCTGATCGGCGCCGCGGCGCAGACGCACCTCCAGGCGCGCGACTACGACGAGCTCATCCGGCTGCTCGCCGACGCGCTCCAGCAGATCGGGCTGCTGCGCGCGGCGGCCTCGGTGTGGCTCTACCTGAAGGACGGCCGGCGCATGGCGCAGGTCAGCGGCAGCGAGCCGCGCGACCTTGCGCGCGCCGCGATCCTCGACGGCAACTACGCGGCGGCGGCGCAGCACTACCGGGCGGCGCGCTGGCCCGCGCACGCGGCCATCGCCTCGGAGAAGGCCCGGCTGTACCCGCAGGCGCGGCTGCTCTGGGAGGAGGTGCAGGCCGACCCCCGGCTGCGCGAGGACCCGTACAACGCCGCCCTGGTGAGCTTCAACCTCGGGCGGGTGCTCACCGAGCTGCGCGACGCGCCGGGCGCCCAGCGGGGGAGGGTGCGCGCCATGCGGCTGCTCGAGGAGGCCGCCGACCTCTTCGAGGCGCGCGGCCTGCGCGAGCGGGCCTTCGACTGCTTCCAGGTGCTGCTCACCCTCGGCGCGGAGACCGGCAGCTTCGAGAACCTCGCCGAGGGCTACCTCAACTGCGTCCGCATCCTGCGCGAAGACCACCTCAAGTATTACGCCCTCCAGTATTATGAGGACTTCATCGTGCGGGCCGAGCGGGCCCACGAGCACCACGCCGTCGCCACCATCGTGCACGAGGCGGCGGACTACGCGCGCTCGCTCGGGCTGCCCTTCCACCCGGCCCTGCGCATGCGCGAGGCCGAGGCGTGGCGCAGCGCGGCCGAGCACATCCTGCGCACCGGCGGCTCCGTCGAGCTGGCGGAGAACGCCCTGCTCGCCGCCGTGGGGGCCTTCTCCGGGGTGGGCATGCACGGCCGCGCGGTGGCCGTCTTCGGGGTGCTCGCGCAGATGCCGGGCATCGAGGACGATCGGGCGAAGCGCTACGCCCAGCTGCGGGCGCGCTACGGCGACGCGAAGGACGAGACGCTGCGGGTGGCGGCGGTGCCCGAGTACCTCAAGCTCCCGGTGGCCTACCCCGACATCTGGAACGTCGACGTCGTGGAGTGGGAGGAGGACGGCGACGCGGTCGAGGCCTGCGGGGAGATCCTGCTCGACGGCACGCTGCCCGACTTCGTGCGGCGCAAGGCCCTGCTCGCCCGGCTGGTGCCCCTCACGGCGCGCGAGCCCGGGCACCCCAACACGCTGGCGCAGCTGGCCGAGGCGCTGGGCCAGGTGCAGCTCTACGCCGTGCTCTCGCCCCTGGAGCACCTCTTCGACCGCGGGCGCGGCGACGTGCGGGTGGCGGCGCTGCGGGCGGCCCGGTCGCTCTTCTTCAAGCGCACGTTCATGCTGCTGATGAAGGGCGTCGCGGAGGCCGACCCGGCGGTGCGCAACGCGGCCGTCGAGGCCATCCAGCTGCTGCACTTCCCTCACGCCTTCGACCCCCTGTCGCGCCTGCACCGGGACCAGTCGGACGTGACGGTGCGCGCCGCGGCGCTCAACTCCATCGGGCGCATCCCCTCGCTGGAGGCGGTGGAGTACCTCATCGGCACGCTGCGCCACGGCAGCCCCGAGGAGCGCCAGCTGGCCGCCGACCTCCTGGTGCGCCACGACGCGGCGGAGGCCACCGGGGCCGTCCAGGCGGCGCTCGCGCAGGAGTCGGGCGAGCTGCAGCAGGTGCTCATCAACGTGCTCCGGCGCCGCAACCGCTGAGCGCCGCCCACCCCCCCACCCGATCCACCCAACGCACCAACCGGACTCAAAGGGCTACCTGATGGATTTTCCGAAGCGCGGGATGTCGAAGGACGAAGTGCTCTCCACCCTGAAGGGGCGCCAGGGCGGCGACGCCGACTGGCGCAACGGGCGCACCTTCTCGCTGGTCTACTACGCGGGCCCGGAGGCCCTCGACGTGCTCTACGAGGCCGCGCGCGCGTACTTCTCGGAGAACGCCCTCAACCCCATGGCCTTCCCGGGCCTGCGCCAGTGCGAGACCGACGTGGTGGCGATGACGGCCGCGATGCTCCACCACCCCGACGCGGCGGGCACCATGACCACCGGCGGCACCGAGAGCATCCTGATGGCGGTGAAGACCGCGCGGGAGTGGGCGCGCGCCACGCGGCCCGGGGTGACGCACCCGGAGATGCTGGTGCCCATCACGGTGCACCCCGCCTTCGAGAAGGCCGCGGCGTACTTCGACGTGAAGGCCGTGCACGCCCCGGTGGGCGCAGACTTTCGCGTCGACATGGGCGCCGCGCGCTCGCTCGTCAACGACAACACCATCCTCGTGGTGGGCTCCGCGCCGCAGTACCCGCACGGGGTGGTCGACCCCATCGGCGAGCTCGCGGCGCTGGCCCAGGAGCGCGGCATCCTGTGTCACGTCGACGCCTGCCTCGGGGGCTTCCTGCTGCCCTGGGTGGAGAAGCTCGGGTACCCGGTTCCGCTCTTCGATTTCCGCGTGCCGGGCGTCACCTCGATGAGCGCCGACGTGCACAAGTACGGGTACGCGGCCAAGGGGGCCTCGGTGGTGCTCTACCGCGAGCGCGAGCTGCGGCGGTACCAGTTCGTGGCCTACGCCGACTGGCCCGGCGGGCTCTACGGCTCGCCGTCGATGTGCGGCACCCGCGCGGGCGGACCCATCGCCGCGGCCTGGGCCATCATGAATCACCTCGGCGAGGAGGGTTACCTGCGGGTGACGCGCGAGACGATGACCACCGCGCGGCGGCTCATCGACGGCATCAACGCCATCCCCGGGCTCTTCGTCTACGGCGAGCCGGTGGGCAGCGTGTTTGGCTTCGGCTCCAACGACATCGACGTGTTCGCCCTCTCCGAGGCGATGGAAGCGAAGGGCTGGCACCTCGACCGCCTCCAGCGCCCGTCGGGGCTGCACATGATGATCACGCCCGCGCACGCCCCGCTGGTCGACGAGATCCTCGGTGATCTCCGGGCGGCGACGGAGGCCATCCGGCGCGACGGCACCACCGCCGAAGGGGCGGCGGCGATGTACGGCGCGCTCGGCACGATGGACGACCGCGGCACGGTCAGCGAGTTCATCCTGAACTTCCTCGACAACATCGACGCGCGCTGACAGGTCCGCATGCTCGCGCTCGCCCCCCTGGTGATGGTCGCCATCGCGCTGGAGTCCATCGTGGGCTTCGGCGCGACGGTGCTCGTGCTCTCGCTCGGCACCTGGGTGCTCCCGGTGACCGCGCTGCTCCCGGCGTACGTCCCCGTGAACATGGCCCTGTCGGCGTCCATCGCGTGGCGCGACGGGCGCCACGTCGACGGGGCGCTGCTCGCGCGGCGGGTGCTGCCGATGGCCGGGGCGGGCCTGCTGGTGGGCCTCTCGCTCTACCGCTACGCCGCGCGCCCGGAGCTGCAGCGGGCCTTCGGGGTGATGGTGGTGCTCATCGGGCTCAACGAGCTGCGCAAGGAGCTTTGGCCCCCGGCGAGCGTGGCGGTGGGGCGGGCGCGCGGCAACGCGTTGCTGCTGGCGGGCGGCGTGGTGCACGGGGTGTTCGGCACCGGGGGCGTGCTCATCGTGGCGGCGCTCGCGGGCGACCGGCTGGAGAAGCGCCGGATGCGCGCCACGCTGGCGGCGATGTGGCTGGTGATGAACGTCGCGATGATGGCCAACTTCATCGGGCACGGCGCGGTGGGCACGGTGTCGCTGCGGCGCTCGGCGCTGCTGCTCCCGGCCGTGGCGATCGGCGGGTGGCTGGGCGACCGGGTGCACCGCCGCGTGGCCGAGCGGCCCTTTCGAATCGGGATGGCCCTGGTGATGACCGCCGCGGGCGTCGCGACGGCGCTGCGGTAGAGGGATCGTATGTCGACTGAACCACTGCTCGTGCTCGGCTGCGGCTTCACCGGGACGGCCGCCGCCGTCTCCGCCTTCGCGGTCGGACGGCCCGTCGCCGCGACGGTGCGCACCGAGGGCACCGCGCTGCGCTCGCTGCGCACCATGGGGATCGACCTCGTGGTGGCGCCCTCGCTCACCGCCGCGCTCGTCGAGCCCCTGGCCGACGGCGCCGACGTGCTGGTGACCTTCCCCCCCGACGGCGTGACCGACGCCGTCCTCGCGGCCGTGATGAGGCGCGCGCGCTCCGTCGTGTACCTGTCGAGCACCGGGGTCTACGGCGAGCGGGTGGGTCGCATCGACGAGGACACGCCCACCGACGCGCGCGAGCCGAAGGCCGCGGCGAGGCTGCGGGCGGAGGGCGCCTGGCGCGACGCCGGGGCGACTGCCCTGCGGGCGGCGGGCATCTACGGCCCCGGGCGGGGGCTGCACCGTCGGCTGATCGAGGGGAGCTACCGGGTGCCGGGCGACGGGTCGCGGGTGGTGTCGCGGGTGCACGTCGACGACCTCGCGGCGATGGCCCTGGGGTGCCTCGCCCGGGGGTCGCAGGGGGAGTGCTTCGTGGCGGCGGACGACGCGCCGGTGCCGCAGGGCGAGGTGGTGCGCGGGCTCTGCGGGTGGCTGGGGCTGTCCCCGCCCGCCTCGGTGGCCCTGACCGACGCCCCGGAGACGCTGCGGCACGACCGGGCGGTGATCAACGCGCGGGTGAGGGCGGCCACGGGGCTCACGCTGCGCTACCCGAGCTGGCGCGAGGGCTTCGCGCAGTGCCTCACCGCCGAGGGCGTGGCCTTCACCCGCTGAGGCGCCCGCGCGAGGCCGTCGGGCCGATCGCGTCGGGAACTTGCCGCGCAGGCGCGGGTTTGCTACCGCCGAAACCCAGTCCCAGGCGGTGGCGGAAATGACGATGATCGTCGGGCGCCTCCCATTCCTCGGATGCGGGTGTCATGGCGAAGCAGATCCATTGTCTGGTGCGAGGTCGGGTGCAGGGCGTGTTCTTCCGCGCGTCGACGCAGCGGGAGGCCAAGCGCCTCGGGTTGACGGGCTGGGTGAAGAACCTCCCCGATGGCACGGTCGAGGTCGTCGCCGAAGGGGAAGACGACTCGCTGAAGGAGTTCGTGGGATGGCTGCAACGGGGTCCGACGGCGGCGAGGGTCGAGCGGGTAGACTCCCGCTGGCGCGGATACACGGGCGAATGGGGCGATTTTCGCATCATCGACTGACCGCGCTGGCCCTCCTGGCCGCGCTCCTCGTCGGGCCGTCGACGGCCTCCGCGCAGCGGCCGCCGGCCGCCGCGGTCGCCGATGACTCCGTCGGGCGCAGCGCCGCCGAGCTCGACGCCATGCTCGGGCGCCTCACCGACGGCACCGCGCGCGAGCGTCGCGCCGCCGCCGACGACACCATCCGTTCGCTGGAGCGCGAGGACATCGCCGTCATCCGGCAGCGCCTGCTGGCGCCGTGGCGCGTCGAGGTCGAGCCGCTGCGGCTGAAGATCGTGCGGCTCCTGCGGGCGGCCACCGACGGCCGCCCCAACGCGGAGTACGACCTGCTGGCGCTCATGATCGCCGCGCCGCGCTCGGCGGACCTCGACGGCGCCATCGAGCGGGTGGTGCTGGCGCGGGCCCTCGGGGCGATGGCCTCCGCCGACGCGGGCCGCGCGCTGGTCGCGCTGTCGACCTCGTACGGGGCGATCTTCCGGCAGGAGGTGGGGCGCATCGTGCGCGGCCAGCTCAAGGACTACGCGCTGCCGGCCCTCATCGAGCTGCGCAGCCCGTCGGAGATGATGCGGATCTTCATGCGGCAGACCCGCGAGGCGCTGCGCAAGGTGACGCCCGGCGAGGCGGTGCAGCAGCACGACAACGCGCTGCTGGCGGAGATCCTCCGGGCCTACGGCTCGATCCGCCAGCCCGACGCGATGCAGGTGGTGGTGAGCTTCGTCAACAGCGACCGCGCGCAGGTGCGCGAGGCGTCGCGCTGGGCGGTCACGCAGTACGGGCGCGAGTCCATCAACGCGCTGCGCTCGGCCTACGAGATGTACGAGGGCCACGACGCCAACCCGCAGTGGGGCTGGGAGCGCACGGCGCAGGAACTGTACCTCGCCAACGACCGGCGGCGCATGGCGGAGGTCACGCAGCGCCTCGACGCCGGCCTGGCCAGCGGGCGCGGGGGCAACGGCGCGGAGATGCTCGGGCACTTCCGCTGGGTGCTTGCGCGGCACCCCGACCTGCAGCGGCGCAGCGAGATGGTCGAGCCGCTCATGCGCTACGCGCGAGCGCTGGAGTCGGAGAGCGCGGCGCGGGCCGAGGCGGTCTGGCGGCTCGCGCTGTGGGTCGAGCCCGAGGGGGCGCACGCGCGGGAGATCCGGGCGGCGGTGCTCTTCCTGGAGGCCGAGCTGGCGATGGCGCGGGGCGTGGCCGACCCTGAGCTCTACGACGCCGTGCTGCGGGTCGACCCGGGGCACGGGCGGGCGCGGGCGCAGCGCTCGGTGGTGGCGCAGGACGAGGTGCTCCGTGCGCGGCGACACCGGCGCACGCTGGGCGCGCTGGGGCTGCTGGGCGTGGCGCTCGGCACGCTGTGGCTGCTGGTGCGGCGGCCGCCGCGGCGGGTGTCGAAGGCGGCGGCGGCGGCGGGCTGATACTCTCGGGCCATCATGAAGCGGCAGCTCGGGTTGATGGGGGCCATGGCCTGGGCGCTCGACGCGTGCACCACCGACCCGGCCATCGAGGAGGGGCAGCGCGCGGCCGAGGCCGCGGCGATGGCGTCGGAGGTCGTCGGGCTCGCGCAGGCCTTCGCGGCCCCGCTCGGGACCTCGAGCGACAACGTGATGGCGGCCGAGCGCGCCGCGGCGGTCGCGCAGGCGGCCTTCACGCCCACCGGGTGTACGCGCATCCAGCGCCGGGACAACGCCCTGCGCGTGACCTTCCTCCGCGAGTGCAACGGGCCCTATGGGATGCGCATCCTCGACGGCACCCTCGACGCCACGGTCTCGCTGCGCGGCTCGCAGGTGGAGGTCGCCCTCGCGGGCGAGCTGCGCACCCGGCACTCGACGCTGCGTCCGGCGCTCAACGTGACGCTCTCGCCCCTGCCGGGCTCGTTTCAGGCCGACTACGCGGGAAACTTCACCGGGGTGGGGGCGCGGGGCACCGCGGTGACCTTCGACGGGCGCGGCGCGGCCACCCTCGAGGCCGACTGCGTGGAGATCTACGGCAACGCCGCGGTCACCGCGGGCGCCGGGCCATGGACGCTGCTCATCGCCTCGTACAGGCGCTGCGCGGGCGGGTGCCCGATGAGCGGCGGCAACCTCATCATCAACCGCTCCGAGGGCACGCAGACCCGGGTCGAGCTCAGCGGCGGGGTGAACGTCTCGGTCACCGCCGCGACGGGGGTCGCGGAGACCACCACCGTGCCCTGCGGCGGGTGACGCGGCGCGGCGGCGCGATCGTTGCCGACGGGCCGAAGTTCCTGTGATACCCCGTCGGGCCATGAGCTCGGATCTCACGTCGCTTCGTGCCGAAATCATTCATTCGCTGGAGCACACGCTCGACGCGGTGCTGCCATGGTTCGTCTCGCAGATGCCCGCGGCGTACTTCGCCGACACGCCCGACAACGAGCGCCTGGCGCACCTCCGCGCCATCCTCGCGGCGCGCGCCTCGGGCATCGCCCCGCGCATCACCCTGCACTCCGAAGACCGCGCCCGCTGGACCTTCCTCATGGACGGCGACCGGCCGGGTCTGTTGAAGGAGATCCTCGACCAGCTCCCCGCCGAGGCGCCGCTGCGGCAGGTGAAGGTGCACATCAGCGCCGACGGCCAGCTGGCCATCGACACCATCGTCCTCGGCGACGTGCCCCGCTTCGACCCCGCCGACGCCGCGCAGCAGGGCCGCCTCGACGCCATCCTCGCGCTCGTCGGCCGGGCCGGCGGCGAGGCCGAGCGGGTGCGCACCTTCCTCCTGCGCTCCTCCGCGGACTTCGTGCGCTCGGCCACCGCCCTGCGCGCGGTGCGCTGCGCCGACCGCTACGAGGCCGTGAGCGGCACCGAGGACACCCTGGTGCAGCTCGAGCCGGAGGCCGACCCGACGCTCTCGCGGGTGGTCATCACGGTGGGCAACGCCACGCCGCGGAAGATGTTCGAGCGCTGCGCCGACCTCCTCGGCAGCCACGGGGTGAACATCCACCGCGCCTTCGTCGACGTGGTCGAAGACCCGGGGCACGGCTACGTCACGCTCTTCAGCTACCTCGTCCGCGGCCCCGACGGGCGCGCCCTCGACGCCGACGGGATGGTCTGGCGCGCGCTCGCTCCGTCGCTGGCCCGCGGCAAGTGGATCACCGACGCGGCCCTCTCGCTCAGCCACAACCACCCCGCCCTCGGGCTCGAGCGCGCGGAGGTCATCGTGGCCCTCTCCAGCCTCGCGCACCAGCGGCTCACCCGCGACAACCCGGTGTCCTTCGCGCGCGACCGGGTGCTCGCGCTCGCGGTCCGCCACCTCGCGCTGAGCGCCTCCGTCGCCGACCTCCTGCACGACCGCTTCAACCCCGTGAGCGGGATGTCCGACGACACCTACGCCCTGCGCTCGTCGGCGCTGCGCGACCAGATCGAGCACGACGTCGACGGCGACGACGCCCGCCGGGTGCTCAAGACCCTGCTCGAGGCCGTCGGGGCCACGCTGCGCACCAACCTCCACCTCGAGAAGCGCTACGGCCTCGCGCTGCGGCTCGACGGCACCTTCATCCCGCGCGGCGACGAGCGCCCCTTCGGCGTGTACTTCGTGCACGGCCAGGGGTGGGACGGCTTCCACCTGCGCTTCCGAGACATCGCCCGCGGGGGCGTGCGGGTGGTGCGCCCGCGCGGCCCCGACCAGCTCGCGGCGGAGTCCGACCGGCTCTACGACGAGGTGTACGGCCTCGCGCAGGCGCAGCAGCTCAAGAACAAGGACATCCCCGAAGGCGGCGCGAAGGCCGTGATCGTGGCGTCGCAGGACGTCCCCCTCACGCGCTCCATCAAGGGCTTCATCGACGGCCTGCTCGATCTGATGGTGAGCGACGAGCGGCACCCGCTGGTCGACCGGCTCGGCCGACCGGAGACGCTCTACCTCGGCCCCGACGAGAACATCGCCCCGGAGCACATCGAGTGGATCGTCGACCGCGCGCGGCGCCGCGGGCACAAGCTCGCCGCGGCCTTCATGAGCTCGAAGCCCGGCGCGGGCATCAACCACAAGGAGTACGGCGTGACCTCGGAGGGCGTCGCGGTCTTCCTGGAGGTGGCGCTGAAGGCCGTGGGCATCAACCCCTACGCGCAGCCCTTCACGGTGAAGCTCACCGGCGGCCCGGACGGCGACGTCGGGGGCAACATGTTGAAGATCCTGCACCGTGACTACGGCGAGCGGGCGCGGGTGGTGGGCATCGCCGACGGCTCCGGGGCGCTCGAAGACCCCGACGGGCTCGACCACGCGGAGCTCCTGCGGCTGGTCGAGGCCTCCGAGCCGGTGGGCGCCTTCGACCTGGCGAAGCTGTCCCCCCGGGGGCGGCTCACGCGCGTCGAGGCGCCGGACGGGGTGCGCATGCGCAACACGCTGCACAACCGCGTGGTGGCCGACGCCTTCGTGCCGGCGGGCGGCCGGCCGCAGACGCTCAACAGCCACAACTGGCAGGAGCACCTGCTGCCCGACGGCACGCCGTCGAGCCGGGTGATCGTGGAGGGGGCCAACCTCTTCCTGACCCCGGAGGCGCGCAAGGCGCTGGGCGAGCGCGGGGTGCTGGTGCTCAAGGACAGCAGCGCCAACAAGTGCGGGGTGGTCTGCTCGAGCTTCGAGATCGCCGCGGCGCACCTGCTGTCGGAGGAGGAGTTCCTCGCGCACAAGAAGACCTTCGTGGCGGAGGTGCTGGTGCGGCTGCGCGAGCTGGCGCGGCGCGAGGCCGAGCTGCTCTTCCGCGAGCGGGGTCATCACCCCGGGGTGCTGCTCCCGGAGCTGTCGGTGCGGCTGTCCAAGGAGATGAACCGCGCGGCCGACGCCATCGCGCTGCACGTCGAGGGCATCGACGCGGCCGACCACGCCCTCGGCGACGCGCTGGTGCGGGAGCACCTGCCGCCGACGCTGCGCGCCCTCGGCGAGGCGCGGCTGGGCGATCGGATGCCGGTGGCCTACTGGCGCTCCATCGTGGCCAAGAGCCTGGCGGCGCGGATCGTGTACCGCGAGGGCCTCGACTGGCTCGATCCGCTGCCCGACGGGGCGATCGGGCCGATGGCGTTCCGGTGGCTGCGGGCGGAGAACGCCGCGCGGGCGTTGGCGGCGACGATCCGCGGCGGCGCGGACTTCGACCGGGAGATGGTGGCCGCGGTGGTCGAGCGCGCGGGCGCCCGGTTGACCCTGGAGGGGTGAGCGCGCTGCGCACCGCCTACGGGGTCAAGCGCCACGTCTGGAGCCCCGACGACGCCTGGCTGGCCTTCGTGCGCGACGCCGACGAGCAGGTGGTGTGCGTCGAGGCGGGGTCAGGCCGCGAGATCTTCGAGTGGGACCCGCCGCGCTTCTGGGGGGGTGTGTTCATCGCGGCGGTGTCGGGCGAGTGCCTGCTGGTGGTCACCCGCGCCCGCGACGACGTGCGGGTGTTCGCGCTGGCCGTGCCGGACGGGGGCGTGCTCTCGGAGGCGCGGCTCGACGTGGCGCCGGGCGACATCTCCGTGGAGGTGTCGGCCGACGGCGGGACCGCGGTGCTCCTGTCGGGCCTCACCCACGACACGAAGGAGCGCGGGTACGAGCTGACCTGGCTCGACACGCGCGCCCTGACCGTGGTGGGCCGCGGGCCCCTGCGCCCGGCGCAGGGCGATCGACCGAAGCGGATGGCGCTGCACCCGGACGGGCTGTGGGCGACGTGGGTGACGCCGCAGCAGTCGGCGCGCTTCGACGACCGGCGGGAGGTGGAGCGCTTCGACCGCGACGGCGTCGGGGCGATCGGCCCGGTGGTCACCGGCAGCGGCGACCTGCGGGCGCTGCGCTGGGTGGACGCCGACCGGCTGCTGGTGGCCATCGACCCGGTGGTGATCAAGGGCCCCACCGCGGGCTGGACGCGGGTGCTCCTCACCGACCCGGCGCAGGGGCGGGTGCTCTTCGACGGCGAGCGGGCGGCGGAGCGGGTGGGCGTGGCGCTGGTGTACTCGGAGGTCGACGTGAACCCCGAGGACGGCCGACTGCTGGTGTCCTGGACCGACCGGCTCACGGACATGGCCGACGCCTCGTGGGGGACGGCGACGGTGATCGGCCGCGACGGCGCGGTGCTGGGGTCCCGTCGCACGCCGACGGTGAACAGCGGGGCCTACGGCGCGGTGTGGGCGGGCGCAGGCGACGCGGTGATCGAGCTGGTCGCGACGGCGGAGGAGACCATCTCGCTGCTGCGGCGCGAGGCCATCGGGGACGAGCCGACGGTGCTGCGGACGGAGCGCCTGGTGCGCCCGGGCGGGGCGAGCGGGTGGGGGTCGAGCGGTCGGGGGATGACGGCGACGCTCACCCGAAGCCCGGGCGGGGCATGGCTCGCGGTGTCCTGGGCGATCGGGCGCTATGCGAAGGACGAGCAGCTGTCGTGGGTGGCGGCGTCGGGGTAGCGAGGCGATGCCCCGCCGCCCGAGGAGGGGCATGTCGCGTCCGCTGGATACCGTCACGATGCCCTTTCCGTGGGTCGTTGGCGCAGCCGGATCACGACGACGCTCTCCCTACATCGCAGTCCAAGCTTGTTGATGACCTCGACGAGCGCGGCCTGAGGCCTCCGGTCCTCGGCGGCGTCGAGCGCGTCGACCCACATCGCCAGCCGCCCGTTCTCGATGCCGGTGAGCGCTGACTGGCCGAGCAGGAGCGCGAACACCGTCGTCGGAGACATCGCGCGCACCTCCTCCTCGGTGCTCGTGGCAAGGGCGAGCGCCAGGGCGTTGTGCGCCGGGAGGTGGAGCCACTTGCCCAGCCACCCGGCGCCGTCTTCGACGCGCAAGGCCCCCCCCCCCAGCCAGCCGACGACGCGATCGGCCGGCGGGCCGTCCGGGCGTGCGCGGTGGAGGGCCGCGCGACTCTTTCGCCCGAGCCGAGGGTCGTCGGCTCCCGCTGCCGGAACAGCGCGAAGTACGCCTCCAGGATCTCGGCGCGATCCTCCGTCAGTTGGGACCCGTCGTAGGCGGCAGCTACCTGCGGAACCCTGCTCAGAGGGCGATCGACCGCAGCGTGAGGTCGCCCTCGAGCACCTCGAGGCGCACGGCCACGACGCCCGCGGGCACGCGCACCGCGAGGGGCGCCGTGTCGCTGAGGCGCCACGCGCCACCCGCCGCGGGGAGCGTCACCTCGCCCTGGCGCACGCCGTCGATCCACACCGCGATGCGCGTCGTGGCCGCAGCCACGCCCGTGAGCCGCAGCGAGCCCGAGTAGGGCGCCACGGCGTGGCCGGTGTACACGGTCATGGTGCCCACGCGCATGCCGCCCACGGCGGTGAGGCCGTTGACGGTGGTGTCGAAGCTATCCCCCGTTCGCACGACGAGCGACGCGAGGTCGCGCGCGACCATCACCCCGGGGAGCGATGGGCCGAGCGTGACGGGTGCGCGCGGGAGGGTTTGCATGCGCGTGAGGGCGCGGAGCTTGGGCGTGTCGGCGTTGCGAATCGTGGCGGTGAACTCCCACTCGGAGGGGCCGCGCAGGGTGTAGTAGACGAGCAGGTCGCCGCCGACCGCGGACCACGCGTCGTGCGTGGCCTCCATGAGCGACTGCATGCGCGGGTCGGCGTTGAGCGCGCGGTTGTCGCCCGCGGTGTACGCGAGCCCCGGGCCGCCCTCGTAGGCAACGTGGCGCAGGCCGTAGTTGGCCGTCCACGCGGTGTCGATCGAGAAGGCGCGCACCGCTGACGCCTCGGGGTAGTTGCCCGCGGCGAAGAACCGGTCGGGCGTCGCCGAGATGGCGTTGTTGACGCCGTAGTAGCCCGAGCCGCCGGCGCCGTAGAGCACGTCGGAGGCGAGCCGCGGCGTCGCGCCGCCGCGGAGCCACGGGTCGAGCCACCTGAGCGCCGTCGAGAGGGTGGCCTGCGCGTTGCCCACCTGGGTCATGAGCACGGGGCGCACGCGCGTGAGCATGGCCCCTTCGCCGAACACGTCGCGAAAGGTGTCGCGAATGGTGGTGATGCGCCACGCGGGGTAGCGCCACATGAGGGTGTACACGCTCGTGGTGGGGGGCGAGAGCAGCGGATGGCCCGCGGGCAGGTGCGCGCAGCGCGCCTGAATGAGCGGAAACGAGTGGAAGCCGCGCCCGCTGTTCCAGATCTCGTTGGCGTAGTCGACGTACACGCGCAGGTCGGGGTCGAGCGGCGGGTACACCGGTCGCGCCTGCGGCGAGGTGTAGGGGGTGGTGCCGTCGGTGCCGTAGCGAATGGCGAGCGCGAGGTTGCGCACGTAGGTGTCGTCGGCCACCGGGGGCACGTTGAACCAGCAGTCGGTACGGGCTGCGTTGCAGAGCTGCACCTGATGCTCGACGGCCACGCCCAGCGAGCCGTTGTACACGGTGCCGTCTTCGGCGGTGTACGGCGGCGCGGGGCGACCGGACTGGGTGCAGTCGCCGGGGCGCGCGCGGTCGGCCCAGCGCTCGACGACGTTGTCGTTGGTGTTGGTCCAGTCCATGTGGCGCACGACGCGCCCGCGCGCCGCGGCCTCGACGAAGGGCGTGGTGAAGACGGCACTCCCGTCGGTGGGATAGCCCGGTCGGTAGAGCCGCGCGTTGGCGAAGCCGCTGTTGAGCAGGCTCGTGGGCGTGCGGCGCGTGTTGCGAAACACCACGCCGACGCTGCCGTTGGCGGTCATGCGATAGGCGAGGTCGGCGGTGGTGGTGTTGGTCGCCGCGTCGTAGCGCACGTTGTCGACGGAGCCCGCCGACCACATGAGCGACACGGTGGCCTGCCCCTCGAACACGAGGTGATAGGTGCCGTTGAAGTCCGGCGGGTCGCCCGAGAAGAGCACCGTCGAGGCGTCGGCGGTGGGCCACCCGCGCGCGTCGATGCCCGCGACGGGGTTGTGCCAGTCGGCGGCGTCTTGCCAGATGCGCGACTGTTTGAACACGTCAACGAAGGCGGCATCGCCGCTCCAGTCGCGGAGAAACCAGGTGTTCATGCCTGCCTGGTTGAGCGCGAGGTTCTCGGGGCGCAGGGGCACCACGGTGGCGTCCGAGGGCGTGGCGCTCACCTCGACGGACACGGCCCCGACGCCCAGGTCTGACGCCGCGGCGACCCGATACCGCCGCAGCGCGCCGTTGGTGAGGCCCGTGTGGCTGAAGCGGGGAAGGGTGCTGCGCCCCAGCACCGCGAAGGCGCCCGCGGCGCCCGTGGCGGCCTCGACGACGTAGGCCGTCGCGCCCTCCGACGGGATCCACGAGAGGTTGACGCGGCGATCGCCGGCGACCGCGACGAGGTCGGCGGGCGCGGCCATCGGGAGCGCCTCGACGGGCGCCGTGGGCGCGCTCTCGCCGGCCTCGTTCTCGGAGGTGGCGGTGTAGCGGTAGCGCAGGCCGTTGCGCGCCGTTCCGTCGGTGTACGAAGTGCCCACAACGGCGCCGAGGTCGACCACCGCGCCGGTGCCCACGGCGATGCGGCGCAGGCGCGTGCGCTGCGCGCGGGGGCCGCCCCTCCACGCGATCTCGACGCGCGCGTCGAAGCCCTGCGCGGTGAGCGCGAGCGCCGGGCCCGGCGGCGCGTCGGGCGTGACGCTCACCGCGTTGGAGTCAGGGCCCTCACCGCGGCCATCGAGGGCCGAGAGTACGTAAAAATAGGTGCTTCCGTTGGTGACGGTCACGTCGAGGAAGGCCGTGCCCACGGTTTCGCCGACGCGCGCGTAGGGGCCTCCCGCCACGGTGCCGCGCTTCAAGGCGTAGCGCAGCGCGCCCTCGACGGCGGCCCATCGCAGGAGCACCCGCCCGTCCCCCCCGACGCCTTCGAGCGCGGTCGGCGCAGCGAGGCGAGCCACGGCGTCGACCGAGGTCGCTCCGTCGTCGGCCACGTCGGTGGTCACATCGGGCGCAGTGAGCACATCGGGCGCAGTGAGCACATCGGGCGCAGTGAGCGCATCGGCGTCGGTCGTGGCGTCGCGACCGAGGTCGTCGCGCTCCGGCCCCACGACGCCCTCACCGACGCACGCAGACGCGATGCTGAACGAGAGCGCAGCGAAAGACAGCCGTGGGCGTTTCACGCGGCGAATCTAGCCCGAACAATCGCCGCGGCGAGGGGCGATCTGCTCCGGAGCTCGGCCACTTCATCGCCGAAAATCCTCGCTGGGCGCGCTGCGAAACCTCGGCAGCGCGAACACCACCTCGCCGCCGTCGGGGATCTTCCAGCGACCTCCCCAACGGCAGCTCCAGTAGATCTCGATGCAGCACCGCCAAGCGCGTGAGACGCACAATGGGTGTTCCGGCAACGGGAGCGGATGCGTGCCAGGGAGGGGAGGGGCAGGTCGAAGGTGGCGGACCCGGGCCGGCCTTCAGCGTCGAGCGGCGACGCGTCCGAGCGACCAGGGTCTTCAGTGTCGAAGGGCGCAGGCCCGCCGTCCGCGACGATGATCGTCCGGTGCTCGAAGGCACGGTGGGCCGTCGCTCCGATGAGCGCGAGGGCGGGCCCGGGATGGGGGGGGCGAGGGCGCGCGGGCCGCACGAGGATCGAAGCTTCTGCGATGCGCTCTGAGCCCGGGATCCCTGTGGCGTGGAGGCGAGACCCGACGCGCCAGCGGGGGCGGTCAAGATTCTCCTTGACCCCTGTCGTTCATTGCCCTTTTGCTCTCGCGACGGGGCGCGCTGACGCGTCCGCGAAGTTCATCGCGGTCCACGCGCCGCGACGGTCGCGTTCGCCAGCGTCCCACCGAGAGAGATCGACCATGGCCCTCCCGTCCCCCGGCGGCTCTGCCCTTCCCGAAGTGAACGCGTGGCTCTCCGTTGGCGACGAGAGCCCCGGCACCCTCGTCTACGCCCACCTCGATGAGGCCCTCGACCGACCCTACCTGCTCGACGTGGTGGTCGCCGCACCTTCGCCCGCCCAGGGCCCCGATCGTTTCCTCGGCGCGGCGTGCACGGCGGTGATCCAGCGGGCCCACCTGCAGCGGAGGGTTCACGGGATCGTTCACCGCGTGGAAGACCTCGGGAGCACTGGCACCCACCGGTACCTCCGGCTCGTCGCCGGGCCTCGCCTCTGGCTCCTCGGCCAGCGCGTCGACTCGCGAATCTTTCAAGAGCAGCCCGTCTCCGCGATCGTCCGCGCGGTGCTCCGCGCGGCGGAGGTGTACCAGGGCGACGGGGCACTGGTGATTCCTCCGGCCCTCGACGCGCTGCCCCCGCGAGAGTACTGCGTCCAGTACCGCGAGAGCGACCTCGATTTCGTGCTCCGTCTCCTGCAGGAGGAAGGCATCCCGTTCGCCTTCACGCACGACGGCGACGACGGGGAGTCGCTGGTGCTCGGCGGCGATCCCCCCCGCTGGCCCGCGGCCCCCACGCTCGACGGCGGACCGACCCCGGTGCTCGGCACCGCCCTCGCGATCCAGTCCACCGAGTCGCTCCGTTGGCTCGACGCGCGTTCGACGACGGTGAGCAGCAGCGAGGCCTTGCGGGAGTACGACTTCACCCGCCCGAGCGCGGCCCTCCACCTCTCGCCGATCGCCCCAAGCGCGCCGGGTCCGCGGAGCGTGTACGACTACCCCGCGCGCTTTCACCTCCACCCCTACGCCGACAGCACGAACACGTACAAGTCTCACGACGGGGTGCGGCAGGCGCGCATCCGGCACGAGATGCGGCAGTGCGCGAGCCGCGTCGCGGAGGGCGAGAGCAACGTCACGGGCCTCGTCCCGGGGCGGGTGCTGACGGTCGCGGGGCACCTCGCGCCCGAGGTCGATGGGCCCTGGCAGATCACCGGGGTGCAGCACACCTTCCACGGCTGGTCGGAGCTGCCGGAGGATGTCCGCTCGAGCGAGCACATCCAGGCCGCCCTCGGTCGCGTCGGCGTGATCCGTGACGGCGGGGGCCGCGCCCAGGACGAGCGGTACCGCAACCGACTGCAGGCGATCCCTGCGGCGATGCCTTGGCGGCCGCAGCGCTCGGTCGCCCGACCGCTGGTTCACGGCATCCAGACGGCCACCGTGGTGGGCCCGGCGGGCGAGGACATCCACGTGGATTTCCACGCCCGCATCAAGGTGCAGTTTCACTGGGATCGCGAAGGCCAGCGCAACGAGCAGAGCTCGTGCTGGATCCGCACGATGCAGGCGTGGGCCGGCGCCCAGTGGGGCGCCCAGTTCGTGCCGCGGATCGGCATGGAGGTGGTGGTGCAGTTTCTCGAGGGCGACCCCGATCGACCGCTCGTCACCGGCTGCGTCTACAACGGCGAGAACCACACGCCCTACGGGCTCCCGGGGGAGAAGACCCGCAGCGCGATCCGCACGCAGAGCACCCCCGGCGGCGGCGGGTACAACGAGCTCCGCTTCGAAGACCAGGCGGGCCAGGAGGAGGTGTACCTCCGCGCGCAGAGAGACCTCAACGAGTGGGTGCTGCACGACCACGGTGCGACCGTCGACCACGACCAGACGCTCACCGTCGGGCGCAACCGGATCAAGACCATCGGCGGCAACGAGCGCAACGTGGTGAAGCTCAACCGCAGCACCGCCGTCCAGCGCAATGAGCGCCTGGAGGTCGACGAGAACATGGACGTCGCGGTCCACGGGCCCCGGGGTTATGACGTTCAGGTCGACGAGACCCTCTACCTCCGCGCCGAGGGGCGGATCATCCTGGAGTGCGGTGACAGCTCGATTCACCTCACGCCCGACGAGATCACCGTGCGCTCGAAGAAGGTGCGGATCGAAGGGGAGGATGAGACGATCGTCCGCGGCGGCGTGGTGAAGATCAACTAGGCGGTGACGCGATGCCCGAGGCCGGAAGACTCCGCGACAACGCCCACTGCCCCGCCGACAGCCACGGCTGCCCCGCGTGCGCCCACGCCGTGACGGGGCCGGCGGTCACCGGGTCGGACGATGTGCAGATCAACGCCCTCCCCGCCCTCCGCGTCGGCGATCACGGCACGCACGCCGCGTGCTGCGGGCCGAACGAATGGCAGGCCGTCGGCGGCGCGCCGGGGGTGTTCATCAACCGCAAGCGGGCGCATCGGAAGGGCGACGCCACGGCGCACTGCGGCGGTGACGGCACCCTCATCGTGGGCTCGAACAACGTGATCATCGGCGACCTCGCGGGCCCCGCGGCCACCGCGGTCGCTCATGACCGGAGCATGGAGGTGAGCTTCGAAGACGCCTTCCGGCGCTCGATCGGTGAGGTCACCGTGCGGGCGGTGTGCCCGCATCATCGCTACGAGCCGGTGACCTTCCACGGCAGCACGACCCTCCATGGGCTCTGCGAAGATGCCGCGGTGCTGGTGCTCAAGCGCCTCGAACTCTTTGACGACGACGACGACCCCGCAGACGACGAGGACCGCCACTGAGCGACCTGTCGGCCGCGCGAACACGACCATCGGTGACGAGGGCGCGCGGTCACACCGCGAGGGTGTCGATGCAGACCCGGCGCGCGGCCTCGCGGAGGGCCTCGGCGTCGGCCGCGGCGCCCGCGGCGTCGGCGGCGGCGGCTCGGGCTTCGACGTCCTTCAGGAAGGCTTCGGTGACGAAGGAGGGGATGTGGCGCAGCGGCTTCTCTCCGGGGAAGGGAGCCGCGGGGAGGCCGGCCCGGTCGATGACCCGCGCGGGGTCGTCGGCGGGGTCGTCGGCGGCGAGGCCCTGGGCCCACGCGTCGTAGGCGTGGACGTACTTCGTGGAGACCACGAGGTAGGGAATCTCCTCGCGGTTGGACGCTCCCTCCATCCGTTGGATGAAGCGCTGGTAGAGCTTGCTCGCGCGGGCGTGGCGCAGCACCGTGCAGCCGGTCGACCAGTTTTTCACCAGCGCTTCGCCGTCGTAGTCGGCGCTCCAGTGCACGTGGATGGTGTCGTTGTCCTCCTCGTTGCAGAAGCGGAAGCGCCGCTGGTGGTTGTTCTCATGCGCGGAGACGAGGGCGCTTTCGAGGTTGGCGAAGACTGCGGTCTTCCTGGTCTTCTCCCGAGCGAGGACGATCTTCCCCTTCGCCGAGGAGTAGAGCCCGAGGGCGCCTTCGACGCCTTTGTGCGCGCGGGGATAGGCCCGATAGAGGTGCCCCTCGAGCTGGTAGGGCGTGCCGCTCGTGCCGGACGCGTCGTCGCCGGGATCGACCGTGCAGTGATAGAGCTCCGCGCGTTGCTGCGAGGCCGCCGTGGTGTCCGTCCAGACGACGTAGAGGAGATCGTTGAAGGTGACCTTCGGCTGCCCCTTCGCGTCATACCGAGCCGCGCTGCGCTCCGCGTCGCGCACCGGCGCCGCCGCGGGATCGTTGGAGCCCGCGCCGCCCGCGCCGCCCGCGCCGCCCGCGCCGCCCGCGCCGCCCGCGCCGCCCGCGCCGTTCTTCGCGAGGGAGTCGCTCGGGACGAGCACCACCACCTCCTTCGCGTCGCCGTAGATGATCGGGCTCATCGAGCGGTAGTTGTGCGTGACCCGGCCGCCGTTGCGGACGATCCCCATGTCGTTGCCGCGCGCCGTGCTGCTCGCGCTCCAGCCGTGGCGGGTCTGAAAGAGCACCGAGCCGCTCGGGATCTGGCCCTGCTGGGCCATCCGCTCGTAGGTGTTGGCGTCGAGGACGTGGGCCTGCGCCGTGCCGTAGGGGCTGGAGATCGTGCGGAGCTTCGAGCCCTCGAGGGGCATCGACGACCACCGGCCGTTACGCATCATCTGCACCATCGCGCCGCGGGAGTTGTTCGGGTCGGCCAAGGTGCCGCCGTTGAAGCTCGGGATGCCGAGGCGGTCCATGTTGCCGAGGCTGGTCTCGACGCATGACCCGTCCGGGCCGTTGGCGAGGGAGCTGGTGGCGAGCTTCTTCAGCCAGGGGTGCTCGGGGTTCACCCCCGCGGCGGGCTTCGCGGCGGCGCCCTTCGTGCCGAGCGTCGCCTCGCGCAGCGCGAGGATCGCGACCTGTCCGGGCTGTGTCGGAAGGGTCTGCGAGAAGGCCCGATACACGAGCTCGACCCAGTTGTGCACCGTCACCTGACGGACACGGCGGGGGGCGCCATCGGGCGTGCCGAGAAAGGCCCCGCTGGTCTGCTGTTCGCGCGTCGGACGGCTCGGGGTGGAGGCGATGTGCTTGGTCGACATGGCGGATGAACTCGCGGGCACGGCGCCCGCTCCCTGTGTATCGCTGAGCGCGTCAGGCGATGCCGTCAACGGAATTCCTTGGAGCAGTGCGCGCGGGGACCTTGTCTCGAACCAGGGGCTTCGCGCACCCCTCGGTTGCGCCGAGGGGCGCCGGCCGGGACGATGGCGCGCGAGTTGGCCATCGAGGTGCTGCGGTACGCGGCGCCCGACTCGGCGCCGTGGTGGAGGGCGGTGGCGGTGCTCGAGGGCGGGACCCTCAGGATGCGGCACGCGGTGGAGCTCGCCGGACTGGTGCTCGACGCGACGGGGGGGCACCGGCGAGGGGATTGACCGGGTGAGCTCTTTCGAGAGGGCCACCGTTTGCGACCGCGTACCTTGGGTTGGTCGACACAGAGACACAGCGCCCAAAGAGGCCATGAAACGCTGGTAAATAAGTACAATAAAGTGTGTCTGGCTCTCTGACACACACAGACACGGTGGACACAGAGAGGGCCTCGACGTTGCCGGGGCATCGGGCGTCGGCAGTGTGCGGCGGGGGCAATCGTTCCCCAGCCTTCCTTGTGCGCACACACCAGGGCGGCGTCCTCAAAAGCTCTGGTTTTCCAGGCCTGCTCGTCGCCGCGGGCTGAAGCCCACGGCACCGCCAGTGAAGCCCGCAAGCGGGCTGACCACTGGCGATGACATCGAACAGGCCGCTCGGCGGCCTTCACTGCACCGTGCCGTGGGCTTCAGCCCGCGGCGACGAGCAGGCCTGGAAAACCAGAGCTTTTGAGGACGCCGCCCTGGCGCGCACGCAGGCGTCCGGGCGCGTCATGGGGTCACGGCTCGCGCCGCGGGCCTGTGCAGTCGTCGCCGGAGTGCGCTTCGCGCCAGTGCCCCGCACTCGCCGGGTGGGCTACGCTCGCGGCATGTCAGGCGACGCCGCACGCACCATCGACCCGGAGTTCCCCGGCCTCGCGCTCGACGTCGTCGAGGGCTACCGCAACGCGTCGGAGCACCTGGTGGCGGAGATCATCGACGGGGAGCTGTCGTTGCTCCCGCGGCCGCGGCCGCGACACGCACGCTCCGCCGGCGAGCTGCACGGCGAGCTCCGCGGGCCCTTCGATCGGGGGCGCGATGGCCCCGGCGGGTGGATCTTCCTGGTGGAGGTGGAGCTACACCTCGGCGCGCGCCCGGACGTGCTCGTCCCCGACCTCGCCGGGTGGCGTCGCGAGCGGGCGCCGGCGGACTTCCTCGACCCCGTGCGCAACGGCATCGCCCTCGTGCCCGACTGGTGTTGCGAGGTGCTCTCCCCGTCGACGGAGCGGCTCGACCGCGGGCGCAAGCTGGCGATCTACCACCGCGAGGGCGTCGGCCACGTGTGGCTCGTCTCGCCGGTGTTGCAGACGGTGGAGGTGCTCCGCCGCCAGGACATCGGCTGGGGGCTGGTGGCGACGTTCGAGGACGACGCCGTGGTGCGCGCGGGGCCCTTCGATGCGGTGCCGCTCGACCTCGCCGGGTTGTGGTCGGTGTAGGGGGCGGGCGCGCACTTGCGCGACCCCAATGCCTCCGCGGCACCCTTCGGGCATGACGGACCGCGAAGCGTTGCACGCGTTGGTCGACGCCCTCCCGGAAGAGTCGCTCCCGGTCGTTGCGGCCACCCTCCGCGGGCTGTCCGTTGACGGGGTGCTCCTGGCGCACACGGAGGCCCGCATCCGTCGAGGCATCGCGGACGCGGAGCGCGGCGCCGTCACGCCGGCGGCGGAGGTGTTCCGCGGGATGCACGCGCGCCTCGACGTGATCGAAACCGGCCGGCGGTAGTACCGTCGCCGGCCTTCACGGACGCGGCCCGGGACGAGCTCGCCGAACTGGTGGAGCACCTGGGGCCGCGGAACCCCACGGCCCTCCGGGAGCTTCTCTTCGCGTTGGAGCGGGCGCTCGATCTGGTGGCGACGGGCTACATGGAAGGCTCCAGCGCGACGCTCTCGACCGGCGAGGCGGCGCGCCGCTGTGTCGTGCGGCACCTGGTTGTCTACGACCGCCGGACCGCCGCGACGGTGGAGGTGCTCCATGTGTGGGACGGTCGGCGCGCGCCGCTGCAGTGGTAGCCGCTGACCTCACCGGGCGGGCGCTTGCGTGCGCCGGGTGCCCCGCGGCACCGTGCGGGTCATGCGCGATGCGGCGAAGGTCATCGACTGGAACGGGACGGATGTTCCGACGGACATCGGCGACGTGCTCGCGGGGCTCCCGCCGGGGCGCTATCGCCTCGAGGTGCGACCGGCGGACGATCGCGACGAACTCGTGTCGCCGGAGACGGAAGCGCGCATCGTCGCCGGGAGGGCCGACGTGGTCGCGGGGCGCACGGTGCCATGGTCGGAGGTTGCCGCGGGGCTGGGGCGCATCGTCGCCGCGCACGCCCGGAGATGAAGCCCGACGCGGTGGAGTTCACGGCGCTGGCCCGCGCTGAGCTTGAGGAAGCCATCGAGTCCATCGCAGCGCGCAACCCCGATGCCGCCATGCGACCGCGCACGGCGATCGGCGCGACGCTCGCGACGCTCGCGGGTCCGCACCCACGGGTCGACGGCCCGAGCGCGCGCCTCAACACCGGCGCACCTTACCGCTGATGTTTTGTCGACCCCGTGACGCTGTACTACGACCGCGCGCCCGGACTCGTGTTGGTGCTTCACGTCTGGCATCACGCACGCGAGCCGATCGCGCGCCGACGTCGCCTCAAGGCCCGCGCGACGCGTCGCCGATGGCGGGCGGAGGTTTCCCGTCTACCACTACTGCGTCAGGTTGAGTTTGGGGCTTCCAACGCGTGCGGCGCGTGAGGTTCGAGGCCGCGGCCACATGTCGGGCACATCGGGACCCAGAGGGCGAGTGTCGTCCGGGCGAACAGGAGGCGCAGTGACGGAATCGAGTCGGCGACGTGCCGTTCGGGGCGAGCGACGCTTCGTACGAGGGGGCGAATCGCAGGGCGCTCCGGGGGAAAAAGCCAGGCATCGTTCGGCGACGAGCACGGCATACGCACAGAGCACGACGCTCATGTGGTGGTGCCAACCGGGCCAACTTCGACCCTCGTAATGATCGAAGCCCACCTCCCCTTTCAGGTCTTCGTAGAGCCGCTCGGTTCGCCAGCGATCCTTCAGTCGGCGCACCAGCTCCTTCTTCTTCGTCTTCTTCGGCAGGTCGCTCGCGAAGAATCGCTTCGGCGCCGCCTCGCCATCCCGCCATTCAAGGATCAACCACACCGCCTCGGCGTCCGCCGTCGGCTCGTGCTTGCCCGCCGCCAGAAACCCTCGGCGGAAGGCGAAGCGCGCCGAGAGCTTCTTGCCACTCGTATCGTCCCTCCACGACAGTCGTCGGAAGCTCCGTCGCGGCATGTACGCGACCATCTCCTCGACGCTCATCGGCTCGGTCCACACCCCCTCGGCGTCCCAGACCTTCTGCGAGGAGTGGATGCCAACGGCGTACTTCATCCCGAGCTCGCCCGCGAGCGCGCGCAGTTCGGGGTCGCGCCCGTAGTCGGCATCCGCGAGCAGCAGATCGCCCAGTGGGACGCCGTCGGCGTGCGCCGCGCGCAGCATCGCGCGGGCGAGTTCGCTCTTGGTCTGGAACACCACTTCCTCAGGCACGTGGGCCCTCTCTCGCCGCGCCGCGTCCTCGGCCCAAACGGCCGGCAGGTACAGCGCGAGGTCGAGCGGGAGAGTGTCGTGATCGGTGTACACGCAGAGCGTCACGGCGACCTGACAGTTGGTGACCTTGCCCGCCGTGCCGGTGTATTGGCGCTGCACCCCGACCGAGTGCTTGCCCTGCTTGGGCAACCCGGTGTCGTCCAGGATCGTCCCTCGAACCGGGCTGCGCGCGGTCGCTCCCCAGAGCCCCCACGCGAGGGCGCGGCGGCGCACCGGGCGGTCCTCCCACGGCGCGTTGGCGACGAAGTGCAGCATCGCCTGATGCGCCGCGTCCGGGGCCTCCGGGCGGGTCGGCGCCGCGAGCGGCTCGACGGACTTGCGCTCGGCCTCGCTGAGCAGACCGAGCGTGTAGAGCGCGAACTTCTGCCGTTGATCCGAGCGCGGAAGCTCCTCACCGATGTGGTGCAGGAAACACTCGAGCCGAGCCTCGAAGCCGGGGGCGAACGTCGTGGGCGTCACCCCCCGACAGGAGCTCCTACCTCACCGGAACGTCAACCTGACGCAGTAGTGCTACGCTCGGCCAGCGACTCCGTGGACGGTTCTCCCGTCGGCGGTGAGTCACCGCGTCCATCAACGGCACTGGTACAGAGCGTCGAGGCTGCAGCTCGAAGCGGCAGGGTGGAGCGTGCCGTGGCGTCGGGCACGTCGAGGCACCGCGCGGCACGCGTCCGGGCGCGGCGTTCTGTGGCGGCGCCCCGCCGGGCCACGTCGAACGGCGCACGCGCCATCGGCTACACGGGCCGTCATCGCACGCTCCAGAGCGGGGGGCGGACGTTCTCCGCCGAAATCCGTCGCCAGGGCCGGTCCTTGCGCTTCAAGGCGCCCGCGCCGGGCCGGGGGGCGAAGTCCCGCCAGCGCGTCGCTCGCGGTCGAAATGACGCCATTCCCTGGTGTCTTGCTCCGTCGAGAGATCCCGCTCGTGCGCCGACGGGGCGCTCGCTGGCCAACAAAATAGTCCCAGATCGCGAGGCCCTTTCGAATCCGTGATGGGCCGTCGGCCGGTCGCCAATCAGTTTCGGGGAAGGACATGTACCTCGCACCTCGCCGTTGGGCGGGTTGCGGGGAGGTGGGCACCGAGCGGCCTTCAAACCAGTGGACCGGGGTAAGCGATGGCTTTGATCGATGTCGTGAAGCGGGACGCCGCGGGCGACGCGCTGATGTGGAAATTTCCCAACAGCGAGCTCTGCACGATGACCCAGCTCATCGTTCACGAGAGCCAGTGGGCGATGCTCTACAAGGACGTGCAGCGGCTCGACACCTTCGGCGCGGGGCGGCACACGCTCAGCACCAACAACCTCCCCATTCTCAACAAGCTGGTGAACCTCCCGTTTGGGTGGCAGTCGCCATTCAAAGCCGAGGTGTGGTTCGTCAACAAGGCGATCCCTCTCGACCTCAAGTGGGGCACGCTGTCCGAGGCGATTCCGCAGGAGATCGCGCCGCACTACGCGCGCTTCGGCCTCGAGGCGCAGCTCTTCCGCATCATGTCGATCTCGATGCCGCAGGACGATCCGGGCGTGCTCGAACTCAAGAAGTCCAAGGCCGCGGCGGCGCGGCGGAAGATCGAAGGGACCAACTATCAACAGGCGCGCACCTTCGATGTGATGCAGAGCGCCGCCGGCACGCAGGGGATGGGCGGAGCCTTTGCATCCATGGGCCTGGGCCTGGCGGCAGGGCAGATGGTCGGCCAGGTGGCTGCGCAGCAGGTGCCCGGGTTGATGGGGGTGCCGCGTGAGGACCGCGCTCCTACGCCAGCGGCCCGCCGTCGTCGGCCCCTCGCCCGCGGCCGTCGAGCGCGTGCTCTGGCTCGCGGCAATCGACCGCGGGCTACGCTGCGGGCCGAGGGACAGCACCGCCGTGCGCGCGGCGTCCCGCGACCTGTGGGCGCTGATCGACCGGGCGGCGCCGTCGCTCTACGAGCAGACGCCCATCGACGCCGCGCGCAGCTGGTGTGGATCGGGCGAATGCGAGAGTCGCTCGACGTGGGGACGACAGCCGAGCGCGCGGCGACGGTGGTGTGGGCTGCGGTCGGCGCGTGGACGGATGCGCTCTCGGGGCGATGGGGCGCGCTCGCTGACGCGGGCGCAGACCTGGGCGACGCGCTCGACGCTGGCGGGACGGTGACGCTGCGGAGCGCGACGGCGCTGCGTGAGGCGATGGCGGCGGTGTGGCGGGAGATGGAGGCGGGGCGATGAACGACTACGCAGCAGAGATCATGGGCGGCTCCGTCCCCGAGGCGGTGCGTGCGGCGGTCGCAGCCGAGCGCGCACGGTGCGCGGCGTTGTGCCGCGAGGTGGCGGCGCGGGAGCGAGGCTACGGCAACGTCGTCGGCCGATGCGCTGCGGAGATATGCGCCGAGGCGATCGCGCTCGGGGAGGTGTCGCGGTGAGCGCCCCCTTCCCCCACACCGACGGCGTCGCCCATCACCTCGACGGCGGCGACCAGCCGCGGGCGGTGCTGCCCCTCGCGCGCTACACCCACCTGCTCGCCGTCGAGGCCGAGGCCGTCGCCGACGTCGCAGGGTGAAGGCGTGGGGCGGGTGGTCGCCGAAGTCCCGCCGTGAGCGGACGATCCCCGTCCCGGCGACGACGGCGGCCCTCGCGCGCGCGCTCGCCGTCTCGTGCGAGGGAGCGCGGGGCATCCGCGGGGGAGGGGCGGGTGGGCGCCTGGTGCTCGGCTCGCACTGGATCAACGAGCGCCTCGACGCGGCATGGTCGCGCGCGGGCATCGGCGGGGACGCGCCCCGGATGCACGACTGCCGTCGGACGTTCGCGACGGAGTGGGTGCGCCACGGCCAGCCGCTCATCATCGTGCGCGACCGCATGGGGCACGCCGACGTCGAGACGACGGAGCGCTACCTCGGGCGCTACCGCTCCGACCGCGACCGGGCGGTGCCGGACATGGGCGCGGGCGCGTCCCTCGTCGGAGGCAGCAGCGCCACTGTGATCCCCCTGCGCCGGGGCGGGTGAGCCCGCGTACCGATCGCATACCGATGGGGGTGATGTTCAGTGGGTCTGTAGGGGTCTGGGGAGGGGTGGCGCCGCGGCAGTGTCAGCGGTATTTGCAGTACCCCCAGTAGGAGTCGAACCTACGACCTTCGGCTTAGGAAGCCGCTGCTCTATCCACTGAGCTATGAGGGCGACCGAGGCGGCGAACGTCTCCCATAGGCCCGCGTCGATGTCAACAAAGGCTTGAAAACAAGCCCTGAACGGGGTTGCTGGCGCGGCGCCGGTGGGCCCCCGGGCCCAGGCAGGTTGACCTCCTCGCGCCTCGGCACGTCAGGAGAGCGGCCTCGGATGCCTTCTCCAGTGTCGACCTGCGGTTGCTTCGAGATTCGATACCTCGGTGATGTGAGTTCCGAGGATGGTGGTGACATGCACCACGCGGTCCTCATCGAGGGCTCAACGAGGTGCGCCTTCCCGTAAGTCCCCATCGGGCAAGCGGGCGCGGCGGACGATCAACGGTGAACGCCCATGGAGGGAAGAGCCCTCCGGGGCCCTCGACCGCTCAGCCGTTGGACGCCACCGGGGTGGCGCTCTGCGCGGTCGCGGTCGGCACTTCGTTGGCTCCCCGGACTGCGCCGAGGAGAGACAGCGAGACGGCGACCAGACCCAGGACCAGCCGAACCGTGTGAACCGACCTGCTTCGACGCATGACCGACCTCCGTGCGAGCACCTGTCCAGCAACGCTTCAACAAGCGAGCCATTCCCTCCGACCTCCACCGGGGCTCTAGGGTTCCGTGAAAGTGCCCGGGAAATCTTGCGGGACCCCTGCGGCGTGCGGGCTGGTCACCCCTGACGCCCGTGTCGCACCGTGAACCACGGCGTACACCCCCGGCCGTGTCCCGCGGTGGATGGCACCGTGGTGGATCTCGCCACGGGTGGCTTCAGTGCAGGTCGGTCAGGAGCTGCTCGCCCGTGAGCTGATCGGCCGAGCGGCCGTGGTAGTACCGCATCAGGCCGGCGCGCTCGTAGTGGGGGACGATGCGCGGGGACATCAGCCCGATCTCCCGCAGGTTGGGGATGAGCCGCACGAACATCACGTGCCGGAAGTCCATCATCCCGGGCGACGTGCTCACCAGCTCGCGCCACTGGGCCCGGGTGAGCCGGTGCGCGAACCACTCATCGTACACCTCGAAGGCCATGAAGCGGTTGCGCATCAGCAGCGCCACCTCGTAGGCCCAGTCCTCCCGCTCGCTGCGCTCCCGCTCGGTGAGGTGGTCGCGAAACTGCTCGCGCAGCGCCACCACCCCGTAGTGGACGTGCCGCGCCTCGTCCTGGATCACGTTGCGCAGCAGCTCCTTCAGGAGCGGCTCCTTCGTCTGCTTGTAGATCACCCCGAAGGCCCCCAGCGCCAGGCCCTCCACCATGATCTGCATCCCCAGGAACTTCATGTCCCAGCGGCCGTCGGTCATCAAAGAATCGATGACCACATAGAGGTTGTCATTGATCTGATAGAGCTTGTTCAGCTTGGTGTCGATATACCGATGGAACACCTCGACGTGGCGGCCCTCGTCCATCACCTGCGTGCTGCCGTACATCTTCCCATCGAAGAACTGCACCGCCTCGGTGACCTGCGCCGCCGCGAAGAGGGCCCCCTGCTCGCCGTGCAGAAACTGGCTGAGCATCCAGGCCGTGAGGGAGTAGCGCAGCCTGAGCTCCTCCCGCCCGTCGAGGCGCACCCCGAAGGAGGCGAGCTTCGCCGTGTCGATGAAGTCCGCCGGGATGAGCGGCACCTCCGGGTTGAAGGGGTCGACGTCGATGTGCCAGGGCAGCGAGTCGCCGTTCCACTGCCCCTCCTTCGCGCGGCGGTAGAGGCTCGCCATCTCGGCGTTGTCGTGGGGGTAGCGCCAGTCGAAGTGCGCCTTGTGCGCGGCCGGCATCTGCGTCGGCACGCCCTGCTTGCCCCGCTGCAACAGCAGGCCCCGCACCCCCGCCGGGCCGATGGCCGCGAGCACCTTCGGGTCGCGCATCTCCCCGAAGATCTCCGCGGCCTCGAACCACTGCGCCACCTGGTTGCGCATGCGCCCCGGGAGGAGGTTCACCAGTCGTTCATTGAACATCATCGCTCGACCCTCCAATGCACTTCAGCCCATCGCCGCGAAGAAGTTTCTCGCCTTCGCGAGGTGCAGCCGCGACAGCAGCATTCCCACCATCGGCAGCCCCTGCTCCAGCATCCGCGCGGCGTCGTCGGCCGGCATCTGTGACACCCGCCCGGCCATCAGCCGCGCCTGCCGGTCGAAGAGCGCCGAGATCGCCTCGTCGTAGATCGCCAGGTCCGCCGGGGAGAACCCGCGCTCGCGGGTGAAGCCCACCGCCTGGAACTCCCCCCACAGCTCGATGAGCCACGCGTCGTCGCGCGCGATGAGGTGCCGGCCGCCCTCCTCCGAGATGGCGAAGAGGCCCAGCTCGGCGATCTCGTCGGCGTCCGGTCGGCTCACCCCCGCGCGGCGGCAGAGCTCGTCGACCGCCACCGTGTCGGGGCGGTCGCCGGAGGGCACCACGCTGCGCCCGCGCAACCGGGACTTCACCTCGCCCAGGAGCATCCGCTGCGACGGAGAGAACACCTCGTCCCGCTGCTCGAGCATCGCCCGGATGGCCTTCAGCGGCAGGAAGCGCTCGTGCTGGAGCTGCCGCACCAGCCGGATGCGCTCGACGTGCGACTCGCCGTACCAGCCCATGTTGCGGCTGGTCTTGTAGCCTTCGGGCACCAGGCCCTGCTGGATGTAGAAATGCACCACCTGCCGAGGGACGCCCGTCTTCTCGCAGAGGTCCTTCATACGATACGGGAACTTCTCCCGATCGACCCCGTCGCCGTCGGCACTCATGAGGGTTCGGCCTCCAGCACACACGCCCGGGTCGCCCGCCCGATGCACGTCAACACGTATCCCTGCGCCCGCTCGTCGGCCGACAGGCAGTTGGGCTCTTCCATGGTCATCGCGCCCTCCCGGAGCTTCATCCGACACGCCCCGCAGCCGCCCATCGTGCAAGAGAAGGGCATCGGGGCGCCCTGGCGCAGCGCCGACTCCAGCACCGTCTCGTGCGCCCGGTTGACCACCGTATAGCTTCGCCCGCCAACCCTCGCCGTCACCGCCACGTCCCCGCCGGGCTGCTCGGCGGCCGTGTGCACCGGCGACGAGAAGCGCTCCTCCCGGATGTGCACCGCGTCCACGCCCCGCCCGCGCAGGCACTGGCGCACCGCGTCCATCATCGGCCCCGGGCCGCAGACGAAATACTCCGCCGCGCCTTCGAGGGAGAGCGCGTCGAGCTCGCGGCCGGTGGTCTCCGCGTCGAGCATCCCCACGCCGCCGCCCCACGCCTCCGGGGGGACACTCAACACATGCCGCAGCGCGAAGCGCCCCGGGTGCCGCTCAGCGAGGGCCGCGAGCTCGTCCCGAAACAGGATGTCGCCCGTCGATCGATTGCCTGCCAGGAAGACCACCCGGGTGTCCGGGAACCGGGCGAGCGCGTCGTAGGCGATGGCCCGCAGCGGCGTCGCCCCGGAGCCGCCCCCCACCAGCACCAGCGTCGTCGGAGCGCCCTCCACCACGAAGCTTCCCGATGGGCCAAACACCTCAATGATGTCCCCCGCGCCGACGCGCTCATTGAGGTGCTGGCTCACCCGACCGCCCGCCACCCGCTTGATGGTCACCCGTACCGACCCCGGAGGCATGGCCTCGGCCATCGGGAGCGAGGCGGAGTAGGCCCGGCGGAGCACCTCGCCGTTGAGCCGAAGCGCCAGCGTGAAGAACTGCCCCGGGCGATACACGATCGCCTCGCCGCGCGGGTCAACCAGCGTGAGCGAGACCGCATCGGGCGTCTCGCGGGTGACCGCCGCCACCCGCAGCGCCCGCGCGCCAGGGAGGGCGGTCGGCGGCGAAGCCTCGGCGCGGGACGACGTCCCGGTGGACCAGTACGGCGGAGGAGGCCGACCCGCCAGACCGTCGAGCACCATCCGCGCGTCGCGCCGCCACTGGGCGGGCACGAGGCCCTTCGCGCGCTCGATCCAGGGAGTCCGCTTCACCATCGTCGCCACCTCCGAGCCGCTCCATCCCCCGGGCAAGACACTGTCTAGCGGCGCGAGGTGCAGAGCGTCAAGTGGCACTTGTCACTTGATGCGCCTGCAAAGGGACACCCCGGCCGCACAGGGCGCGGGTGCGTCCGGGGGGGGGAAACTTTATCGGGTCAGGTAAGGTCGGCGCTGAGGACGCGGTCGAGGCGGGCGTAGTCGAGGGTCACGCCCACGATGGGGAAGCCCGCGGCCTCGGCGAGCGCGCGCGCCACCGGGCCCTGGTCGTGCCCGAGCTCGACGACGAGCGACCCGCCGGGGAGCAGGTGGGCGGGAGCTCCCGCCACGAGCGAGCGCAGGACGAGGGTGCCGTCGTCGCCGCCGTCGAGCGCCAGCCGGGGCTCGAAGCGGGCGACGTCGGGCATGAGCGCGTCGCACTCGGCGCTCGGGATGTACGGTGGGTTGCTCACCACGAGGTCGTAGCGCGCGTCGCCGACGGGCTTGTAAAGGCTGCCGTGGTGGAGCGTCACCCGCTCCCCGACGCCGTGCGCCGCGACGTTTTCGCGGGCGAGGGAGAGGGCGGCCTCGCTGAGGTCGACGGCGTCGACGGTCGCCGACGGCAGCTCCCGGGCCAGGGTGATGGCGATGGCGCCGGTGCCGGTGCCCAGGTCGAGCACCCGTAGGGGGCCGTCGCCGCGGGCCTTGAGGCGCGCGAGGGCGGCCTCCACCACGAGCTCGGTCTCGGGCCGCGGCACCAGGGCGCGCGCGTCGACGGCGAAGCGGCGGTTGTAGAAGTCCCGGTGCCCGAGGATGTACGCGACGGGCTCGCGCTTGCGGCGGCGCTCGACGAGCCCGCGGATCTTCGCGAGCTCGGCCTCGTCGAGGGGCTGCTCGATGCGGAGGTAGAGATCGATGCGGCGCAGCCCGAGGGCGTGGGCGACCAGCAGCTCGGCGTCGAGGCGCGCCCCCTCGATGCCGCGGCCCGCGAGGTCACGGGCGGTCCAGGTCGAGACGCGGCCGATGGTCCATGGCTCACTCACGGCGATATTTCCGACCTCCCTCTGAGCGATGGAGCGTCGGGCCGTCAACTGTCCCCCGATGGATTCCCTTCCGTTCCGCCGGGAGGCTCTTCTATGATCCCGCCAACGTCTGCCCGGCGACCCCGTCGATCGCCCTTACGTCCGTTCCCCCCCAATGGAGTCACGCATGCGCTCGTCACCGCTCCGTCTCGGCCTCGGTCTCGCGTTTGGCCTCGGCCTCGCGTCGAGCCTCGCCTCCGCCCAGACCGCCAACCTCGGCGCCGCCCACGTGCTCGGGATGCGAGCGCCCGACGGTGACGACGACATCGCCGCGGCCTTCAGCACGCAGCTCCGCCTCGCCGCCCGCGGCGCCGGCTACGAGGTGCCCGACAGCTCCCCCGCCATGGAGCAGGAGATGGCCGTCACGGGCTGCTCCTCCACGGGCCCCGACTGCCTCCACATGGTGGCCGAAGACATCCACGCCACCAAGCTCATCTACGGCTCCGTCACCCGCATCGGCCGCGGCCGCAACGCGTCCCTCAACGTCGAGATCAGCCTCTGGGACGAGGCCTCGCGCCGCGAGGTGCACCGCGTCTCCCGCGTGCTCACCCGCGCGCAGGCCACCAGCGCCACCGACCTCCGCGAGGCCGCCGTCCGCGCCCTCACCGAGATCTCGCAGAACGACCGGCCCGCCCCGGCCAGCCCAGCCAACCCCACGCTCACCCCGGGGCCCTCCTTGCCGGCGCTCCAGGTGCAGCAGGTCGTCATCGAGCGCCCGGCGCCCCCGCGCACCCCGGTGCTCCGCTACATCGGCTTCGGCGCGCTCGGCCTCGGCGGCGCGGTCGCCATCGTCGGCGTCGTACAGGCGATCATCTCGTCGGGCCAGGCCAGCAGCGCCACCGAGTCGACCCCCCTCTCGGCCGAACCGTACGGCTCCTGGGCCCGCTTCCAGGCGAACGAGAACTACGCCCGCACCCGCTCGGCCAGCGAGGTGTGCGACCTCGCCCAGCAGCGCTCCGGCGCCGACGCCGCCCAGGTGCGCGACCTCTGCGCCTCCAACAGCACCTCCCGCTCCCTGGCCCTCGGCCTCGGCCTCGGCGGCGCCGTGCTCGCCGCGGTGGGCGCCGTGCTGGTGGTCATCGACCGGCCGCGCGCGGAGGCCCCGCCGACGCCGCAGCCGCTCCCGGCCAGCGCCCGGCTCACCGTCACGCCGGTGCTGGGCGCCACCAACGGCATGTCCCTGTCTTACACGTTCTAGTAAACAGTCCCCCTCCACTACTCCCATGCGCGTCATCGGCGGAACCTGGGGCGGTCGTCGTCTCCTCGGCCCCCCTCGCGGCGCGGAGACCCGGCCCACCAGCGACCGCGTGCGGGAGGCCATCTTCAACATCGCCGCCTCGCGCCTCGACGGCGCGCGGGTGCTCGACCTCTTCGCGGGCACCGGCGCCCTCGGGGTCGAGGCGCTCTCCCGCGGCGCCGCGCACGCCACCTTCGTCGAGTGCGACCGCGGGCTCTGCCAGACCATCGAGACCAACCTCGAGGGCCTGGAGTGCGAGGCGTCGCGATACACCGTGCTGCTGCGCGACGTGCGCCGCGTCTTCAAGCAGGTGGCGGGCCCCTTCGACCTGGTGTTCATCGACCCGCCGTACGGCCACCGGCTGGAGCGCGAGGCCCTCGCCGCGCTCGCCGCGCCGGGCCTCCTCGGCCCCGACGCCCTCGTGGTGGTCGAGCACGCCTCGCGGGAGACCATCGACCTCCCGCCCGCGCTCGCCGACGCCTTTGACGAGCCCGACACCCGCGCCTACGGTGACACCTCCGTAACCCTCTACCGCCCGAAGCCCGCCGCCGTGGTCTCCGCACCCGAGCCACGTCCCCCGGAGCCCGCCGTGTCCGCCGGCCGCGTGGCCGTGTACGCCGGGTCCTTCGACCCGCCGACCAACGGGCACATCGACATCATCCGCCGCGCCGCCACCCTCTGCGACCGCCTGGTGGTCGCGGTGGCGGGCAACCCCCGCAAGAGCTCGTTGTTCACCTCCGACGAGCGCGTCGAGCTGCTGCGGGAGATCCTGCTCGACGACCCGCGGGTCGAGGTCGACCGCATCGACGGGCTCCTCGTGGACTACGCCCGGCAGCGCGGCGCCACGATGATCATCCGCGGCCTGCGGGCGGTGGCCGACTTCGAGTACGAGTTCCAGATGGCGTGCATGAACCACCACCTCGCCCCGGCGGTGGAGACGGTGTTCCTGATGACCGCGCAGGAGTATTTCTACGTGAGCTCGTCGCTCGTGAAGGAGGTCGCCAGCTTCGGCGGCGACGTCACGCCCTTCCTGCCGCCGACGGTGCGCGCCCGGCTGCTCGAACGCATCCCCCTGCGCCGCGGCTGACCGACGGATCTTGCTGGTCGCCGCGGCGATGACGGTATAGTGCGCCGGTGATGGGCCGACCGTACGCCACCGCCTTCGCCGTCGCCACGCTGTGTCCCGTGGTGGCGCACGCGCAGCCCGCCGACCCGGCCCGCGACGCCGAGGCGCGGCTGCACTTCGCCACCGGCCGCGACGCCTTCTCGCGCGGCGACTTCGCCTCGGCGGTCACCGAGTTCGAGCGCGCCTACGCCCTCTCCCGCCGCGCGCAGCTGCTCTACAACATCGGCACCACCTACGAGCGCCTCCATCGATGGGAGGAGGCCCGCAGCGCGCTCCAGCGCTACCTCGACGCCGTCGCCGACGCGCCCGACCGCGCCGAGGTCGAGGGGCGCATCCGCATCATCGACGTCGAGATCCAGCACCAGAGCTTCGAAGCGCCCCCGGCCCCTCCGCCGCAGGTGGTCATGGTCGACCGCCCGGTGGTGGTCCAGTCCGTGCGGCCGTGGCAGGTGACCTTCTGGGTTGCGGGTGGGCTCACGGTCGTCTCCGGCGGCCTCGCGCTGGGCATCGGGCTGCTCGCCGACGGGCGCTACCGCACCCTCATCGACACCTGCGCGCCGCCGCGCGGCGGCTGCAACCAGGGGGACATCGACGACATGCAGCTGCGCCAGGTCCTGGTCAACGGGGCCATCGCGGCGGCGGGGGTCTTCGGCGCGCTGACCATCACGGCTTTCATCCTCGACCGGGTCGCCGACCGCCCCGCGGCCTCGGCGGGGTCGACCGGGGGGCTGCGCACCCGCGGGCTCGCGGTGGTGCCCACCGCCGGCGGCGCGATGCTCGGCTGGGAGGGGACGCTGTGAGCGGCGGTCGTGCGCTCCTGGCCGCCGCGCTCCTGGCGCAGGCGTGCAGCTACGACCTCGCGGCGCTGCGCGGCGTCGACGCGGCGGTCGACCGGCCGCGCCCGGTCGACCTCGGCCCGCCGGTCGACCTCGGCGCCCCGATGGACGCCCCGGCCGACCGCCCGGGGCCCACGGACGGCGGCGCCGACAGCGGCGCGCGCGCGGGGAGCTGCGACCTCGACGGCGGCACCGTGGTGTCGCTCACTCCGCCGGTCCCCCCGGCGCGCCCGTCCTCCGACGCGGGCGTCACCCTCGCGTACGCGCTCGCGCAGAACAGCCTCCAGAACGCCCTCGGGCTCCCGCTTCCGACGGGCACCGTCGACGGCGGCGTGCTCCCGGGGTGCTCGACGGTCGACGGGATGCGCACCCCGCCGACGCGCATCTACCGCTACCAGGTGGCCGAGGGCGGCACCGTCACGGCCACCACCAACACCCAGCACTGCACCGGCTTCGACACGCGCGTCTACGCCATCTGGTCGTGCAAGGCGCAAGACCTCGCGAACCCCGTCGCCTGCGGCGACGACCTCTCGGACAGCACGGACACCACCCGCTGCCCCACGTGCAGCACCGTGGCCGACGCGGGAGGGGCGTGCGCGCCGCTGCTGTCCACCATCGAGACGCCGCCGTCGCAGGTGCTCCGCCGGGGCGACGTGGTGTTCTTCGCGGTGACGGGCTTCAACATCAACCCGGGGGTGTTTCCGCACCGGCTCTGGGTCGGCGAAAACGCCGCGCGCATCGAGGCCTTCCCGGCGTCGCCGGGCGCGCCGGTGGTCAACCGCTGCGTCTGCCAGGACAGCACCCCCACCGCGCGGACGGTGTTCTTCCCGCACCCGGTGCCCGAGGAGAGCTTCCCCTCGCCGGTCAACACCATGCCGGTCTCGTCGTCCTTCCTCGGGGTGCGCTCTGCCCTGCCGACGGGGATGTACTCGGGCGTCTCGCTGCAGTTCCGCGTCCTTCGCGCGACCATCCCCAACGTTCCGGGGTGCCCGCGCGACATGGTGCGCGCGGAGTTCGACCTCCTCGTCGGGGGCTCGGTCGTGACGACCTTCTCCATCCGCGGCGACATCGCGAACGCGACGACCTTCACGGTGCCGTACACCGCCTTCGCGCCGACGTTGCTCACCAGCGTGTCGGCCGGAATGCCTTTGCAGCTCCGTCTCCGGGAGGTGCGCCCGCAGCCCGCGTGCCTCGATCTCGTGCTCGACCCGGTGCCCGGCGCCAACGCCGTCACGCTCTACGGCGGCCCCTGATCGCGGGTGGCACCGCGGCGCGAATAACCCTACGATGTCGGCGCTCCCGAGGGTTTCGGGGGCGCGAAGGAGAGGGTGACCGCCGCAATGGGCCAGATGATCGACTCGATCGCCGCGCTGCAGGACTACGACCAGTACCGCGACCTCCACTGGGAAGGCAGCTTCGAGGCCTACCTGGAGATCGTCCGGGAGCGACCCGAGGTCACCCGCAACGCGTTCCAGCGCGTGTACGACATGATCATCGCGGCGGGGCAGGAGGAGTACCTCGACAACAAGAAGCGCCTCACCCGGTACCACTTCTTCCGCGACGACACGGGCGGCGGCCACGACGCCGTCTACGGCCTCGACATCCCCCTCATGCGCCTCGTCCACGTGCTGCGCGCCGCCGCCGAGGGCTACGGCCCCGAGCGCCGCGTCATCCTCCTGCACGGCCCCGTGGGCAGCTCGAAGAGCACCATCGCGCGGCTGCTGAAGAAGGGCATCGAGGACTACTCGCGCAGCCCCGAAGGCGCGCTCTACACCTACGAGTGGTGCAACCTCGAGAGCACCGGCCTGGTGATGGGCTCCGAGGGCGGCATCTTCGCGTCGCCGATGCACGAAGAGCCCCTGCGGCTCATCCCCCCGGAGTGGCGCGAGAAGGCCATCAAGGGCCTCGGGCTCGGCAACACGCGCCACAAGGTGGTGGTCGACGGCGACCTCAACCCTGCGTGCCGGTTCATCTTCAAGAGCTTGATGGAGCGCTACAAAGGCGACTGGTCGAAGCTGGTCGCCAACCACATCAAGGTGCGCCGCCTGCTGCTCTCCGAGAAGGACCGCGTCGGCATCGGCACCTTCCAGCCCAAGGACGAGAAGAACCAGGACAGCACCGAGCTCACCGGCGACGTGAACTACCGCAAGATCGCGGAGTACGGCTCGGACAGCGATCCCCGGGCGTTCAACTTCGACGGCGAGTTCAACATCGCCAACCGCGGCATCGTGGAGTTCGTCGAGGTGCTCAAGCTCGACGTGGCCTTCCTCTACGACCTGCTGGGCGCCTCGCAGGAGCACCGCATCAAGCCCAAGAAGTTCGCGCAGACGGACATCGACGAGGTCATCCTCGGGCACACCAACGAGGCCGAGTACAAGAAGCTCCTCGCCAACGAGTTCATGGAGGCGCTGCGCGACCGCACCATCAAGATCGACATCCCGTACATCACGCGGCTGTCGGAGGAGACGCGCATCTACGCCAAGAGCTTCGGCCAGGGGAAGCTCAAGGGGAAGCACGTCGCGCCGCACACGCTGGAGATCGCCGCGATGTGGGCGGTGCTCACGCGCCTCGAAGACCCGAAGAAGCACAACCTCGCCATCATCCAGAAGCTCAAGCTCTACGACGGCCGGATGATCCCCGGGTACACGCAGGACACCGTGAAGGAGCTGCGCAAGGACACGCGCCGCGAGGGCATGGACGGCATCTCGCCGCGCTTCGTGCAGGACATGCTCTCCAACGCGCTGGTGCGCTACGACGAGCCGACGCTCAACCCCTTCATGGTGATGAACGAGATCGAGCGCGGCCTGAAGGCCCACTCGCTGATCACCAACGACGAGCAGCGGAAGAAGTACATGGACCTCATCGCGGTGGTGCGCCGCGAGTACGAGGAGATCATCAAGAACGAGGTGCAGCGGGCGATCAGCGCGGACGAGAGCGAGATCACCAAGCTGGCGGCCAACTACGTCGACAACGTGCGCGCGTACACCCTGAAGGAGAAGGTGAAGAACCGCTTCACGGGCCGCGACGAGGAGCCCGACGAGCGGCTGATGCGCTCCATCGAGGAGAAGATCGACGTGGCCGAGAGCCGCAAGGACGACTTCCGCCGCGAGATCATGAACTTCATCGGGGCCCTCGCGCTGGAGGGGAAGAAGTTCCAGTGGAGCACGAATGACCGGCTGCGCCGCGCGCTGGAGCTGAAGCTCTTCGAGGACAAGAAGGACACCATCAAGTTCACCAGCGTGGTGAGCAACGTGGTCGACCGCGAGACGCAGGAGAAGATCGACGCGGTGAAGACGCGGCTGATGCGGGACTTCGGCTACGACGAGATCTCCGCGCAGAACGTGCTGGAGTACGTGAGCTCGATCTTCGCCCGCGGCGACCTGAAGTAGGTCCCGTCTCCGTCCGCGTCCCGCATCCCCCTCCGACCCCCCGACAAGCCAGATCAGCGCACCATCGGGGCCTCGGCGGGGGCGGGGTCGGTCGTGCGCGTGCTACCGGAGCAGCCGAGGGCGAGCAGGACGAGGGCGGAAGACCGGTGTGGAGCGCGGTGGAGGTGCCTGGGTGGGCAGGGGGATCGAACCCCGACCCGCCCGTGCCAAAGGGCAATCAAGGCGGGTCAGTAGAGCGGGCCGAGCACCAGGCGGGGGTCGGGGTAGATCGTGAGGGCCTCGGCGCGGTCGGCGTCGCTCACGGCGCCGGGGAGGTCTGGCACCTCCGGGCGGACGAGGCTGAGCTGGAAGTGGAGGTGGGGGTTCCAGCCGCCGTTTTCGTGGCGGTCGCCGACCCAGGCGATGACCTCGCCGCGGGCGATGCGCTGGCCCTCGAAGCGCCCCTCGACCGAGCGTGCGGACAGGTGACCGTGGAGCGCCCAGACGCTCTGGCCGTTGAGCTCATGTTGCGTGACGAGCGTGAAGCCGTAGTCGCCGGGCGCGGCGTTGTATCCGAAGCGGTGCACGGCGCCGTCGAAGAAGGCGTGCACGGGCTCGCCGACGGGCGCCGCGAGGTCGATGCCCACGTGGACGTCGCGGGCGCCCTCGAAGAGCGCGGTGGTGTACATCCCGCGGCGCTTCTCGTCGTAGCGGCCGACGCCGTAGCGGGAGGTCATCGCGCGCGCGGGGTCGTAGCCCTGCGTGAAGTCGTAGACCTCGTAGTCGGAGGGGAGCTGGATGACCGGGGCGAAGTCGCACCCGCGCAGGTCGAGTTGGCGCATCGGTAGCGAGAGGCATATCACCAACGGCCGATGGACGAGCCGATCGCCCGCGCGCCCGACGAGTACGAGCGGAAGTACATGGACGCCGACCGCGCGGTGATGATCGCGTGGGTGCGGCAGCGGCTCGGGCTGCGCCTGGGGCTGATGGCGCTCGTCGGGGTGATGGCGGCCGTCAACCTGCACCAGTTCCTCGAGATTGCTCCGAGGTTGTGGGTGCTGCGGCACGAGGCCCCGCTCGTCGTGGGGGCGATCTTCGCGATGTACGCGATCTTTGCTGCGTTGATCATGTCGTATCCGGTCAGCGAGCTGCTCGGCGCGGTCACCCGCGTGGTGCTCACGCCGACGCACCTCCGGGTGCACCGCGGGCTCGGCATGACGGACGTCCCGCTCGGTGCCATCACCGACGTCGCGGTCGAGCGCTCGGCGCGGTGGTTTCCGAAGCTCCCCGCCCTCGGCGGTCTGATGCGCCGCGACGTGGTCTACCAGAGCTTCCGCACGAAGGAGTCGCTGCGCGTGGCGTGGCGCGACGAGCGGGGCCGCGCGCGGCGGGTGTGGGTCTACCTCGACGAGGCCGAGGCGCTGCGCGAGCGCATCGCGTCGATGGTTCACGGCGGCACCGGGGTGCGGGTCGACGCGACGGAGCCCGCGGCGGACGAGGCGGAGCAGGGGGAGGCTGACGAGGGGGAGGCTGCCCGGTCGGCGCGATCGGTGAAGCGCCAGCCCGGCAGCGGGTGAGTTCGCCTTCCGCGCGTCGCTACGGCGGGGCGACGGCGTCGCAGCGCACCTCCGCGGAGGTTGAGACATCGGGGCCCGCCGCGGCGCAGGCGTCGCCGTAGAGGGCGACCTCGGTGCGCTCGTCGTTGTTCCACTCCCAGCCGTTGGTGCGCGAGGGGTCGCGCGGGCGGTCGACCCCGGCGACCACCACCGCGATGCGCGCCGCGTCCGCTGCGGGGCCGCCGTAGCGCAGCACGCACGCCGAGAGCGAGCGGCGCACCGTGTCGAGCGCCTCGGAGAGGTCCGCCGTGCGGCGTACGCTGTAGTAGCGCGGGAGCCCGGGCGCCTCCGGTCGGGCGCGGCCTCCGGCGACGGCCATGCGGTTGAGGGTGTCGATGAGCGCCGGCTGCGCGGGGTCGTCGATGCCGATGACGTACACCGCGATGCCGGCGTCTCGGGCTCGGGTGATCGCCGCGAGGGTGCGCACGTCGTCGATGCAGTTGCGCGCCGTGCACGTCGGCGCGGCGGTGCTCCCGCAGGTGCACGTGCGTGGGTCGAGCGCGGCGTTGCAGCCGGGGGCGCCATCGGTCGCGAGCACGATGGAGCGCGACACGTTGGTCCCCGGTCGCGCGAGCAGCAGGTCGTGGGCGAGGTCGACAGCTGCGGTGGTCGGCGTGCCCGAGGTGACCCCGTCGGCGTCGTAGCGGGCGACGATGGTGGCGGCGGTGCCGACCGCGAGAGGGACCGCCAGGGGCAGCCGGACATCGCAGCTGAGGGAGCCGGAAGGGAAGTGCATCGAGCCCATGGCGATGCTCGACGCGAAGGCCGGCAGCGCGCCCCGGAGCGCGGCGACCAGCGCCTGCCGCCGCTGGGTGGTGCCCTCGATGAACTGGTTCATCGAGGGTGAGCGGTCGAGCAGGAAGAGCGCCTCCGAGGGCTGTGCTGCGAGCGGATACCGGCGGGTGACACAGACGTCCGGCGGGGGCACGTCGGGGACATCAGGGACATCGGTGACATCGGTGACATCGGTGACATCGGTGACATCGGTGACATCGGGGGCATCGGGGAGGGTCGCGTCGGGGGCATCGGGGAGGGTCGCGTCGGGGGCATCGACCGCGTCGAGCGCGGACGCGTCGACGAGCAGGCCCGTGCGGGCTCCGCACCCGGCGAGGGCGACGGCGAGCAGGCAGCCGCCGAGGGTGTAGGAGCGGTGCTTTGGCATTGGGGCGATCGCACCACGAGCGGGCGCAGCTCGTCGAGCAGCGCCTCGTCGGGGGTGACGGAGGGCGCTACCGACCGAAGCGCAGCACGGCGCCCCGCGCGCCGACGGCCCAGCGCTCGCCCGCGTCGCTGTCCCACACCGCCGCGAGGTCGGCGCCGCCGACGGCCCAGACATCGCTCGGGACCGGAGCCCCGCACCCGGTGGAGGTCGCGCGTCGTCCCGCTCTCGACCGCGGTCCAGCGCCCAGCCGACGCGGCGATGCTGCCCGGCGCGCGCGTGAGCCCGACGTCGGTGACGCAGCCCGCCGTGAGCGCCACGCACGCGAGCGCGCCAGCCCGGGGAGGCGTCACCGGAGGGCGTCGATGAGCCGCTGCGCGCGGCCGCGCACGGGGCTGTCCGGGAAGCGCGTGATCAGCGCCTGGGCGCGCGCCCGCGCCTCGGTGTTGCGCCCGAGGTTGCGCAGCGCCTGCACGGCGACGAACTCGCGATCCTCCGCGTGCTGCCCGCGAGGCGGCCGCGCAGGGCGACCAGGGCGCGCCCGGGGCGGGCCGTGCGACGGCCGCGGGCGCGGGCGCCACCGGAGCGGGGACGCGGCGCGTGGCCCAGGCGGCGGGTGACCTCGCGCGCGATGGCGGGCCCGTCGGGGCAGCGCCCGGCGCCCTCGTCGCGCGCCCAGGCGAAGCGAAAGCGCCCGACCTGCTGCGCGGCCGAGGGCGAAGGGAGCACCATCCCGGGAGGGGCGCTCAACACCTCTTCAGCCCGCGCGGTGGCGGGCCGGGGCCGGGACGTCGTCGCGCAGCGTCTCGGCCGAGAGCGTTGACCGCCCGCCCCGCAGGCGGGCGTCGACGGCGTCCATGAGCGCGTCGAGCTCGCCCACGGGCAGGGCCGTCAGCACCGCGCCGCGGCCATCTCGACCCCGGACGGTGAGCCGGGTGCGCCCGGTGACGCCGGGGAACACCGCCCGCATGAGGCCGTCGAAGAGCACGCCGCCGACGAGCAGCGCGAGCCCGAGGGCCACCAGGGGGAAGTACATCGCCCGCGCTCCCTCGATGGCCGAGCGCGCGCCGAAGACCGAGCCCAGCGCCAGGGCGAACACCGACGCCGCCACCGGCAGCATCGGGAACCTCGCCTCGCGGCGCAGCAGGCCGAGGCCCGCGAGGGGGAAGCGCTCGTCCCAGGTGCGCAGCGTGCGCCCGAGCAGCTCGGTGTGACCGTGCATCCGCAGGGAGTCGCCGTCGAGGGACACCGTCACCGGCGAGCGCAGGGAGAACACCGCCTGCAGCACCGCGCGCACCGGGCGCACCCAGAGCACGGCCCAGAGCAGGCGGCGCCAGCCGGGCATCGCCTCGCCCTCGAGCTCGCCCGCGATGGAGACCGCGTCTCCGCGGGGGGCCTCGCGCGAGGGGGTCGCCGCGGCGGGGGCGAGCGGGGCCTTGCCGCGGAGGGCACGCACGGCGGCGGCGGCGGCGGGCGTGGCGGCCTCGACCGGGGCGCCGTCGAGCACCGCGTCGAGGCGGGCCAGGACGTCGGGCTCCAGGGTCTCGCGGGCGGCGGTGTAGGCCGGGACGTGGCCGGTGAACTCCAACCAGTCGAGCGCGGGGACGATGGAGCGCACGGCGTGCACGCCGTCGCGGCGGTCGAGCAGGGTCTCCAGGTGCCAGGCGACGAGGGCGGCGAGCAGGGCGCGCTCGGCGGCGTTGCGGGCGCCGCCGCGGACGATCTCGAGCGGTCGCCCGGTGGGGGTGGCGCCGTCGTCGAGGTGGAGCTTCAGCGCGGCGATGCGCGCGTCGACGACCGAGGCCGAGGCCGCGGGGGCGCGGTGCTGGGCCTGGTCGACGAGGGCATCGGTGACGACCTCGGCGACGCGGTTGATGCGGTCGTCGTCAGGGGTGAGGGTGAGCTCCTCGGCGGCGGCGCGGAGGCTTTCGGACGACAAGCTGGGCTCGGCCATAACGCGGCGGACCATAGTCAACGGGCCCCGCGGACACAACCGCGCGCGCCGCGACCTCCTCAAGCAGGTCACCGATGACCCGCGAGGGGTTCAGTTTCCCTTCGCGGCGATCTTGAGCTGCATCGACCGCCGCACGAGCGCCGGGCTCCTCTTCGATCAGGGCCTCGGCGACATCTTCAGCGTCTGCCTCGCGGGCAACGTGAGCGCGCCGAGACGGTCGACCGGAGCTCGAAGAACACCGCGTCCGTCGAGCCCGTGGCGGAGATCCGACGCCGCGGGACGACCTCGCCGCCCGCGGGCTGCTCGACACCGATGGAGGTTCGCCCCCGTGCACAGCCCGCCTCAGACAGCACCGTACCCTTCGCTTTCATGCATTCTCTGGCAGGGTGTTGGCGCTGGTTGCGCAACTCGTGGGAGAGGGGGGGCCCCCCATGTTGCTCGACCTCCACCGCCACCTCGAAGGGTCGCACAGCCCTCGCGCCCTCCTCGACGTCGCCCTCGCCTTCGGCATCCGCAGCCCCCTCTTCTCCGACGCCTCGACCGGCCAGCCTGTCGCGCCCGAGGCGCTCGCGCGGCAGCTCACGATGCAGGCCCCGTCGGACGACGCGGCGGTGTTCTACCAGTGCATCGTGAAGGCCCGCGCGGCGTACGTGAGCGTCGAGGCCATCGGCGCGCTGGCGGGCAAGGCATTCCGCGAGGCGGCGGACGACACGGACGGCTTCGAGATGCGGTTCTCGCTCTTCTCGATGGCGCGCACCCTCATCGAGAACCAGGGGCGGGCATGGCGCGACCTGGCGCCGACGGAGTTCGCCGAGCGCTACGCGCGCCCCGTCCTTCAGGCGGTGCTCTCGGCGCGCGACGAGGCCTCCCGGGAGACGGGCAAGCCGATGCTGGTCCGCCTCGGGCTGTCGCGCACCTTCGAGAGCGAAGCCCACTACCGCGCCCTCGCGGCGATGGCGCGCGAGCACGCGGGCTCGCTCGTGGGCCTCGACGTGCTGGGCATCGTGATCGGCGCGGACACCGAGCCGCTGCCGCCGGGCCTGCTCGACGTGCTGGCGACGCTACGCCGCGACCTGCCAGACCTGACCATCCACGCGGGAGAGTTCGCGGACCACGCCTCCGTCGACCGCACGCTCGCGCTCGCGCCGCGCGGCATCGGCCACGGCGTTCACTCCCTGCAGAGCCCCGCCACGCTGGAGCGTCTCGCGAGGGAGGGCGTCACCCTGGAGGTGTGCCCGACGAGCAACCGGCTGCTCATCCCGACGGCGCTTCGGGCGCTCGAGGCCGCGCACCGGGGCGCGACGCCGCTGAAGGCGCTGCAGAGGGCCCACGTGCGCTGCGTGCTTGGGAGCGACGATCCGACGCCGATGGGCACGTCGTTTCGGCGCGAGGTCGCGGTCGCGCGCGAGCTCGGCGTCGACATGGCGCAGCTGGAGGCCGACATGGGTCGTCGCTGGGCCGAGCTGACGCGGTAGCGCCTAGGGAGGCGTAGGCGTTAGAGCGGTGGCCCGATGGGTCGGGTACCCGCCTGCGCGAGCCCCCGCCCCCGCCCTCTGGCGCGTCACATCGGGCGGGGCGTGAGGGTGACCCGGCCGCGATCGATGATGGTGCCGTCGAGGCGGAAGGGGGTGACCTCCAGGCGGGTCATGGTGGCGTGCACGCGGAGGAAGTTCACCACGCTCTCGTAGTAGGCCGACCAGGAGCGGGGCATGCCGTCCTGGAGCTCGTAGAGCTGCGCGCCGGCGCCGGCGGCGACGATGTAGCGTGTGCCGCGGCGGCCGCTGACCTCCTGGCCGCGCCCGTCGAGCTCCTTGCTGAGCTCGAAGTCGTGCTCGTGGCCGTTGAGCACCAGGTCGACGCCAAACTCGTCGAAGACGGGCGCCCAGGTGGTGCGGATGAACACCGTGTCGGTGGTGGACGAGTGCCGCGAGGAGGCGAAGCAGGGCTTGTGGTGCACCGCGATGATGAAGGGGACGCGCGCGCGGTTGGCGCGAGCGCGGGTGAGGTCGGCGCGCATCCAGGTGAGCTGCGTGCCGGCGACGTTGCCCGCGTAGTCGTCGCGCAGCGGGGTGTCGTTGAGGAAGAGGAAGTGCACCGGCCCGTAGTCGAAGGAGAAGTACAGCTCGCTCTGCTCGGGCGCGTCGACCTGGGGCTGCGCGAACTGCAGGAGGTAGTTGATCGCGAGGGCGTCGTGGTTGCCGTGGGCCATCATCCACGGCATCACCGCCTGCGAGGCCGCGGCGCCGGTGAACCACTGCTGCCACGCGCCCTGGAGCGTGCCGAGCAGCACGGCGTCGCCGCTGAAGATCTGGAAGTCGGGCTGCTGGGCGCCCATCACGACGCGCTCCTGCACCTGGCGCCAGGTGGTGAAGTTGTCGCGCGAGTCGCCCGACACGACGAAGTTGACGTCGTAGTCGGTGCGCCCCGGGGCGGGGGCGGTCTTGAAGCGCTGCACGGCGCTCCAGTGGCCTTCGCCGCCGACGCGGTAGTGGTAGGTGGTGTCCGGGCGCAGGCCGCAGAGGTGCGCCTCGTGGATGGTCACCTCGGTGTTGCCGCGGCCGCCGGTGCTCACGCTGCCGACGGCGGTCTGGTCGAGCATCGTGGGGCTCGTGCCGAGCTGCACCACGGAGGCGCGGGTCTGGTTGTCGGTCTGCCACGCGATGGCGACGGTGGTGGAGGGCTCGGCGGGCCACGAGGTGTGCACGTTGCGCGGCTCGGGCATCGGGCCGAACACGGTGCGGTTGCCGAGCACGTTGTTGATGGTGCCCGGGAGCGAGCTCACCCGGTGCATGCACCCCTCGGGGGTGTACGTGAGCGGGGCGTTCTCCGTCGCGAGGGGGTCCCCCGCGTCGCCCGGGGTGGCGTCGCCCGTGAGGCCCTGGGCGTCCGTGGGCGCGGCGCCGTTGTCCGTCGGCGCGACCGAGCCGGCGTCGGTCGACGGGGCGTCGAGGGGGTCCTGGCAGCCGAGCGTGAGCGAGAGCGCGGCGAGGAGCGAGAGCGGGCGGAGGGTGCGCATGGTGGTCCTCGGGGGGCGACGGCGGGTCAGAACGACCCGGTGAGCAGGAGGGTGAAGAGGTTGTTGTCGACCACGCCGCTGCCGGGCCGCCGGTCGTTGGTGGCGTCGCGGTGCTCGGTGTTGATCGTGTACTGGGCCTGCGCCTTGAAGCCGTGCCCGAGCTGGTACCAGTTGAGCCCGAAGGTGTAGGCCCGCGCGAACATGAAGTCGCGGTAGACCTCGCGCGACTGCGAGCCCGGGAGGCGCTGGCCGCACTCCGGGCCGGCGCTCACGGTGTAGCAGCTCGACGGGTCGAAGCTCTGCGCGCGGGCGACCACCTCGAGGTGGTTGCGCAGCGCGGGCGCGGGGATGAAGTACCCAGCCTGGACCATCCAGCCGAGGGACTGGGTGCTCGGCGCCGCGGTGGTGTCGGTCTCCTGGGTGTCGCGGAAATACACCTCACCGTAAACCGAGGCCCCGCGCGCGGCGAAGAACACGTCGGCGCCGAAGGAGTTGAGGGTGATGCGGTTGGGCGACGGGGTCGACTGCCCGGGGAGGGTCACGAGCCCCACCTGGCGGATCTGGCTGGCGGCGTTGAATCCGATGGCCAGCGTGGCGGCCTGCGGTAGGTTGACCGAGCCCTCCTGGAGGGCGCGCGGGCGGCCCAAGGGGTTGACCGCGACGCGCCCGGCGTAGAGGAAGAAGCCGTCGAGGTTGAAGGCGCTGTTGGAGCCCTTCCCGTTGAAGACGCCGGCGTAGTACTCGACCAGGTCCCGGGGCCCGGCCCAGCCCCAGACCATGAGGCCCTGGTCGAAGCTGGGGATGAAGCGCACGCCGCTGGAGTTGGCGCCGCCCGCCCAGAGGGCGCGGTCGGAGAACTGGAAGCGCGAGCTGGAGGTGAGCTCCTGCCGGGAGAAGGGCACGCGAAACTGCCCGATCTGCACCTGCAGCCAGCGGCGGACGGGCACGAGGGCGTAGGCGTCGAGCAGCTCGAGGTTGTTCGACATGTTGAACTCCACCCGCATCTGGAGCAGCGGGTGCGCCTGGCCGTGGAGCACCACGCGGGTGCGCTGGAGGCTCACGCCGGGCGGCAGGGAGAAGTTCGACGTCGACTCGAGGTTGTACCCGGTCTGCACGATGAACTGCGGCTGCGCGTAGAAGCCGAGGTCGAGCCAGCGCTCGGCGACCCCTTCGGGGAAGCGGCTGGCGCCGACGTGGCCGCCCGCCGCGAGGGGCGGGACGAAGTCCGGCGGGCGCAGGTCCGGCGAGGCGACCGAGCCGTTGAAGAGCGCGGCGAGGGAGAGCCCGCCGGGGCTGAGCCCGCCGGGGGGCGACCACCCCGCGCGGGCCTCCTCCCACAAGCGCACGGCGCCCGCCTCGCGCGGAGCCATCAGACCGACCGAGACGCCCGCCAGGGCGATGGACCACAGAGCCGCGCGCTTCACCACAGGATCGATGACCTCGTTGAGACGAAGCCTCTAGCAGAGCGGGCGCGGTCGTTTGCGACGTTCGGGTGACAGGTCGGCGGAGAGACGATGGGCTCAGGCGAACTTGCCGGTGACGGCGAGGAAGGTGACCTTGTCGGTGGTGTCTCGGAGGCGGGCGGTGAGGGTGCGCACGACGTTCCAGAGCACCTCGTAGGCGAGGTCGCGGTGGACGAGCAGCAGGTGCTCCATCTCGTCCTTCCTGATCTCGAGCACCGAGCACGCCTCGTGGACGTGTGCGTCGGCGCTGCGGGGCGCCGGGTCGATGACGGCCATCTCGCCGAAGTAGTCGCCCGCCCCGAGGATGGTGAGCGCCTCTTCGCCCATGCCGGGCACCTCCCGCGAGATGCGCACGCGCCCCTCGGTGATGAGGTACAGCCGGTCGCCCACGTCGCCGGCGCGGAAGAGCACCGTCCCGATGGGGTAGCGCTGCGCCGTGGCGATGCTGGCCACGCGGGCGAGGGACTTCGGGGAGAGCCCGTGGAAGAGCGCGATGCGCGCGATGGGGCTGTCCGTCGGCGCAGGTTCCGCGGTGGGGTGGCTCATGGCAGTCGCGGAGTGTGGACGAGTCTCGCGCGGCCGCAAAGCGACCGGCGAAGGGGAGATCAAGCGTCTCAGCCCTCGAGGGCGGAGACGTAGCGCTCGGCGTCGATGGCGGCCATGCAGCCGGTGCCCGCGGCCGTGACGGCCTGGCGGTACACGTGGTCGGCCACGTCGCCGCACGCGAACACCCCGGGGATGTTGGTGCTCGTGGTGCCGTGGTTGACGCGGAGGTAGCCGTTGTCGTGGGCGTCGACGGCGCCGAGGAAGAGCTGCGAGGCGGGGGTGTGCCCGATGGCCACGAAGACCGCGTCGATGGGCATCTCGGTGATCGCCTGGGTCACGGTGTCCTGGAGCAGCACCGAGGTGACCTTCTTCTTCGTCACGTCGCGCACCTCGACGATGGCCTTGTTCCAATGGAACCGGATGTTGGGGTGCTTGAACGCGCGGTCCTGCATGATCTTGCTGGCGCGCAGGGAGTCGCGGCGGTGCACGAGGTGCACGGTGCTCGCGAGGTTGGCGAGGTAGAGGGCCTCTTCGAGGGCGGTGTCGCCGCCGCCCACCACGATGACCTCCTGCTTCTTGAAGAAGGACCCGTCGCAGGTGGCGCAGGCCGAGACGCCGTGGTTCTGGAGGTCCTTCTCGCCGGGGACGTCGAGCCAGCGCGCGACGGCGCCGGTGGCGACGATGATCGAAAGCGCCTCGAGGGGCTCCTTCTGGCTCTCGACCCACACGCGCTTCACCGGGCCGTGCAACTCGACCTTGAGCGCGTCTTCGGTGAAGAACTGCGTCCCGAAGCGCATCGCCTGCTGACGGAACATGTCCATCAGCTTCGGCCCGGTGATGCCCTCGGGGAAGCCCGGGTAGTTCTCCACCTCGGTGGTGATCATGAGCTGGCCGCCGGGCTGGTGGTCGCTGCCGAGACCCTCGACGACCACCGGGGCCATGTTGGCGCGCCCCGCGTAGATGGCGGCGGTGAGCCCCGCCGGGCCGCTGCCGACGATGATGACTTTGTTCATGGGGAGTTCTGGACCTCTGCGGGAGGGACGTAGAAAACCGTGAGACCGCGGGATTCGAGGGTCTGTTACAGGCTGCCGAGGAAGGCGCTGTACGCCGCGGCGTCCATCAACCCGTCGAGCTCGCCGGGCGTTCCTGCCGTCTCGATGACAACCATCCAGCCGTCGCCGTAGGGCGCCTCGTTGACCTTCTCGGGCGCGTCCTTGAGGGCGTCGTTGACGGCCGCGACGGTGCCCGCGATGGGCGAGAACAGGTCGCTCACGGACTTGGTCGACTCCACCACGCCGAAGACCTTGCCCGCGGTGAGGGCCGCGCCGAGCTTCGCGTCGACGCTCACGAGGATGATGTCGCCGAGCGCATCGACCGCGTGCTGGGTGATGCCCACCGTGACGCGGTTGCCCTCGACGCGGGCCCATTCGTGATCCTTCGTGTACTTCAAGTCGGAGGGGACATCAGCCATCGCGAACCTTCGCTCTCTTGTCGGGCCGTCAGTGGGGGTGATCGGGAGGGTGCAGGGTGCGGCCGGCGCTCAGGGCGTCGCGGCGTCGGCGGTCACGGCGGCGTCACCCGCGGTCGTCGACGGCGTCGCGAGCACGCCCGGCGACAGGAAGAGGTACACCCCGAGGGCGCCCGCGATGAGCAGCCCGACGCCCGCGAGGGGCAGCCAGCCGGGGGTGATCATCGCGTCTTCGGCGGGCTCGGGGTGCGCGTGCGCGCTGTGCCCGTGACCCTTCGCGTGCCCGTGATCGTCGTGGGAGGAGCCGTGTCCGTGCGCGTCTGCCATAGGGTTCGCCGCGGTGGTAATCCACCCGGCGCGCGCTGGTCAACTGTGCGCCGCGGACTCCACCGGGCTGTGGGCCGCCGCCGTCTTCAGGGCGTCGAGGAAGTCGCCCCCCGGCAGCCCAGCCGGCTCGCGCGCCGCGGTCTCGGCCTCCGGGGCCCTTCCCCCGCCCTGGAGGTAGGTCACGGCCACCTGGCGCAGCGGGCCCATGAGCACGTCGGCCACCACGTCGCTGGTGCCCGCCATCGCGCGGATGCGGAGCTCCCGGGCGAGCTTGTGCGAGACGTCGCCCGGGGGTAGCGGCATCGCCGAGAGCCCGAGGGAGAGCACCCCGGAGAGCAGCGACGCGCCGATCTCGGTGTCGAGGAAGGCCGCGATGCGCCCGCGCAGCGACGGGTCGTCGGGGCCGAGGTGGCGCGAGAGCAGCGCCACGATGGGCTCGCGCGCCAGCTTCACGAATTGCGACCCCGCGAGGCGCCACGCGGCGTCCGTGGCGTCGACCTCGAGGGACTTCAGCACCGGGGTGATCTTCTTCTCGTCCATGGTTCGCTCCGTCTTCGGGGATGGGGCCGCCGCCGCCTCGGGCGCCGGGCCGGTCGTTGTCGTCGTCGTCGTCACGCTCGCTGCCACCGCCACCGCCGCCGCAGCGGTCGCGCCCGCCGGGACCCACAGGCCCACCCGGTCGACCCTCGCCGCGAGCTGGCAGGCCACGCGCACGAGCCGCCGCCGCACCCGCGGGTCGGCCTCGGCCGTGGAGCGCGCCGCGAGGGCCCAGGCCGCCTCGGCCAGGCCCTGCGCCGCGAGGGCCCGCCGCTCGTCGGTGCTCGCGAACACCCAGCGGTCGACGCCGCGCGCGTGCGCCACCCGGTCGCTGCGGATGACCGCGCCGCGCAGGAGGTCATCGACCGCGTGGTTGCCCACGACCAGCAGCGAGGCCGAGTGCTTCACCTGCTGCAGCAGCGCCGCCGCGTAGCCCTCCGCGACGACGCCGTCGAAGGCCTGCCGGGTCGCGTCGATCATCGCCTCGAAGACGCTCGCGTCGTCGGCGCCCGCCGAGCCGCGCACCCGCAGCGGGACCCCCGCCATCGCCCCCGCCATGGCCCGCAGCGCCGCCGCCGCGGGCGCGTCGGCGTCCAGCGACTCGGTCACCAGCGAGCGCGCCGCCCAGACGAGGGTGTAGCGCGACCACTGCTCGTCGAAGCCCCGCTCGGCGTGCTCCGCGGGCGGAGCCGCGGCGTCGACGGCCATGGTCACCGCCGTCGCGACGTCGCAGGTGGGCAGGGTGTCGCGCAGGCCCTGGAGCAGCGCGAGCCCGAGCTCACGCCCGCGCCACGCGTCCTCGTTGGGTTGCTGCCACGGGTGCCGCCGCAGCGCGCGGTCGAGTCGTCGCAGGGTGTCGATGGGAATCTGGCTGGTCATCGCGCCGGTGCCTCCGATGACCGTCACCCTAGGGAGCCCCACCGCCCGCAGCAACCAGGCATGGGACATACCCTGTCACACGCGCGGAGGCCCTTGCTGCGAGGGCTTCGGAGCGGTTGGATGGGGCCATGATCGACGACGCGGTGGCGTGGGTGCGGGGGCAGCGGCCGTCGATGGAGGCGCTGCTGCGGGCGCTGGTGGAGGAGAGCTCGCACACGCTCGACCCGCGCGGCGTCGACGCGGCGGGGGCGGTGCTGCGGGCGGCGGTCCCGCTGGCGTGCCGGGCGGTGCCGAGCGCGCGCTTCGGGTCGCACCTCTTCTTCGAGGGCCGTCGCCCGGCGGGGGAGGGCGGGGTGCTGCTGGTGGGGCACCACGACACGGTGTTCGCGCGGGAGGTGTTCGCGGGCTACCGCGCGGAGGGCGACGTCGCGTACGGGCCGGGGGTGCTCGACATGAAGGGCGGCCTGGTGGTGATGGCCTTCGCGCTGCGGGCCCTGGCGGCGGTGGGCGCGCTCGAGCGCATGGCGCTGACGATGGCCGTGGTGGCCGACGAGGAGGTGGGCTCGCCGGAGAGCGCGCCGTGGCTCGCGGAGGCGGCGCGGGGCGCGGCGGTGGCGCTGGTGTTCGAGGCGGGGCGCGCGGGCGACGCGATCGTCACGCGGCGCAAGGGGACGCTGGCGATCACGGCGCGCGCGACGGGGAGGGCGGCGCACGCGGGCAACGCCCACGCGCAGGGGGCGAGCGCGATACGGGCGATGGCGAGGTTCGTCGAGTCCGCCGAGGCGCTCACGGACTACGGGCGGGGCGTGACCGTCAACGTCGGCACCGTCCACGGCGGAACCTCCAAGAACACCGTCCCGGCGCACTGCGTGGCGGAGCTCGACGGCCGCTTCGAGCGCACCGCCGACGGCGAGGACCTCGTCGCACAATTACACGGTCTGGTAAGCGTGGCTTCGGTTGCGGGCACCTCCGTGGCGTTGGAGGGCGGCGTCGCGCGCGCACCGCTGGAGCGCACGGAGGAGGGCGCGCGGTGGATGCGCCGCTACGCGGAGTGCCAGCGCGCGGCGGGGCTGGGTGACGGCGAGGCGCCGACGCAGGGGGGCGGGAGCGATGCGTCGACGACGGCCGCGGCGGGGGTGCCATCCATCGACGGCCTGGGTCCGCGGGGCAGCGGCTTCCACACCCTCGACGAGCGGGTGGAGCTCGACTCGCTGGTGCCCAAGTGCGAGGCGCTGGTGAGGTTCCTGCTGGGGATGGCGACGTAGGCGGGTGCCGGGTTCTCTCTCCCGGGGCGGGGAGTGTGCGAACCTCTCGGTCGTCGTGGCTGAGCGCTCGCCCCAACCCCCGCCGGAGCCGTCGTCGCAGGGGCACGACGCGCCGACGCGCTGGCTCTCCGTGGCCGGCGCGCTCGGGGCGCTGCTGGTGCTCTTCCTCCACGCGGGCCTCGGGCCGCGCTACCAGACCGAAGACCCGGCGGGGGAGCTGTTCTCCAACCAGCTGTCCTTCCTGGCGGGCATCACGGTGGCGTCCTTCCTGACGACGGCGCCGCAGCGTCGGCGCTGGGTGTACCTCACGGCCTTCCCGGCGACGGCCTGCGGGGTGGTGTTCCCGTGGCTGCACGCGCTCTACCCCGTCGGCAGCACCGGGTACCGCCTGCTCAACGCCCTCTCGCCGGTGGGCATGGCGATGGTGGCCTTCACGGTCACCTGGGCGCTGCGGGTGACCGCGGCCGACGACGCGCTCCGCGGCGAGCGGCGGTGACCGCCCCGTACGTTGTTGTGTAATCCTTCGGCGCGGGGCGGCGTGGTCCGTTCGCCCACCACGGAGGTCCATCGCCCAGGTCGCCCGCCCTCCGGGGGTCGCGCCGCGCGGGTGGTGGTCGCCCTCGCCGCCGCGCTCACCGCCAGCGCCTCGATGGCCGCCTGCTACGGCGGGCCGCAGCGTGCCAACGCGGGCGCCGTGCTCGAACCCAACAAGCCCGGAACCGGGCCGTCGCTCCCCCCTCCTCAGCGCGGGAAGAGCTCGAGCTGCGGGGGCGGCGCGGGCGCGTCGCCGACGGCGGTGACGCCGAACTGCGACGCCACCAGCAGGGTCGCGGGGTGATCGCCGAGGGCCTCGGCGGCGGAGGCGCGCGCGAGCTCGGGGGTGTTGTTGGTCTGCGAGAGGTGCATCAGGACGACGGTGCGCACGCCGCGGTCGAGGCTGCGCAGGAGGCCGTGGGTCTGGGCGTTGGAGAGGTGCCCGTGGCCGCCGGAGACGCGGCGCTTCAGGTGGTAGGGGTACGGGCCCGCCCAGAGCATCTCGTGGTCGTGGTTGGACTCGATGAGCACGGTGTCGCAGCCCGCGAAGTGTTCGAGCAGGCCGGGCGGGACCTCGCCGAGGTCGGTGGCGAGGGCGGCGGCCTGGCCCGCGTGCTCGAAGCGCAGCGACACCTGCGGGGCGTCGTGAGGGACGGACATCGCCGTGACGGTGAGCTCCCCGACGCTGAAGGGCGCGCGGGACCCGAAGACCCGCGGCGCGCGGCGCCCCCCGAGGCGGACGCTGCGGCGCGTGGCCTCGCTGACGAAGAGGGGGGCCTGGTAGTGCTCCGAGAGCTCGGCGGCGTGCCGGCAGTGGTCGCCGTGGGCGTGCGTGACGATGATCGCGTTGGGCTTCACCGTGAGCTCGGCGCGCGCGAGCTGGCGCTGCAGGGTGACGAGCGGCAACCCGGCGTCGACGAGCAGGCGGGTCGCTCCCGCCTCGACGAGCATGGCGTTTCCGCCCGATCCACTGGCAAGGACGGTCAAGCGCACGGGGGAGTCACTGTAGCGGCAACGTGCCGGGGCGGCCACGTCGCTGTGCCGAGGCTGGATGGGTTCTTGTGAATCACCGCGGTGTGGTCCATAGGTCGGGTCCGACGGGGAGGTTTCATGGAACTGCGACTGGCTCGGCGGGCTCGGTGGGGATTCACGCTGGTAGAGCTGATGATGGTCGTGGTGATCCTCGGGATCCTGGCGGCGATCGCGATCCCTTCGTTCAACCGCTATACGAAGCGCGCGAAGACCAGCGAGGCGCTGGGAAACATCCGGGCCATCTACCAGGGCCAGATGACGTACTTCCAACGGAGCCTCGAGCACGGCACCGGGCCGCGCTTCGCCTCGGCGGCCAACTACACGCCCAACAACAACCCCGGCTCGTCGAAGTACCCCGCGCGCCCGACCGTCTGGACCACCGACCCGCAGTGGGCGGCCATCGGGTTCTCCATCGACCAGCCGCACTACTACGCCTACGCGTCGTATACGTCGGGCTCCGGGGAGGGTGCGTACTTCTACTCGCGCGCCATCGGCGACCTCGACGGCGACGACAACCAGTCGACCTTCTCCATCACCGGGACCGTGGTCAGCGGAGAGATCCGGCGCGACCAGATCATCGTGACCCGCGAGCTGGAGTGACGGCTCTCGGAGGGGACCCGGGCCGAGGGGAGGCCGGTGGAGGGGAGGAGAGAGCGGTCGGATCGATCAGCAGTGGTCGGGGCTGACGCAGGTGCCGTTGGCCGCGGTGCACGCCGGGCTGTCGCGCCAGGAGTACTGCCAGCCACGGGACCAGGCTCGGCAACAGCAGAGGCCGCCGTCGGGGGACTGCGCGGGCGGGGACTGCTGGAGGGTGACCGGGGGGGCGACGCGGGGCGTCGAGGTCACGGGCTGCGCGGAGACCAACGGAGAAGCGACGAGGGTGACAGCGAGCAAGAGACCCGGGAAACGCTTCATGGTGAGGCTCCTTCGCGGCGACGGACTCGGACCCGGCCTGGCAATGGGTGATGTGCGTCTGCCCGGAGCGGACGTCAACGGTGCTGACGGGCCCGGGCTGTGTGAGGTACGGGTTGCGCCCCGGTGCGATTCAAGAGCGCACCGGGGAGAATGAGGCGTGGCGATGGGCGACGAGGTGCCGGCGCTGGACCCGGCGGTGCGAGGATCGATCGAGCGCTTCTTCGCCGAGGAGATTCCCTTCAACCGCTTCCTCGGGCTGCGGCTGGTGTCCCTGGAGCGCGGCGTCGCGCTGCTGATGCTGCCCTTCAAGCCCGAGCTGGTGGGCGATCCCTTCCGGCCGGCGCTGCACGGCGGGGTGATCGCTGCGGCGCTCGACACCGCGGGCGGGGCGGCGGTGTTCAGCGAGCTGGCCCTGGGCGACCGGGTGTCGACCGTGGACATCCGCGTCGACTACCTCCGCCCCGGCCGCCTGGAGGACCTCTACGCCGAGGCCACCATCAAGCGGGTGGGCAACCGCATGGGGGTGACGGCGATTCGCGCGTACCACGCGAGCGACCCGGCGCAGTCCGTGGCCGAGGCGATGGGGGTCTACAACATCCGCCGCGAACAGGACCGATGAGCGAAGCTTCCGACGCGACCGACCACCGCTGGATGCTTGCCGCGCTGGAGGAAGCCGCGCTGGCCGCGGCAGCGGGGGAGGTCCCGGTCGGGTGCGTGCTGGTGTCCGCCGAGGGCGTCGAGCTCGCGCGGGCGCACAACCTCCGCGAGGCCCTCGAAGACCCGACGGCCCACGCGGAGGTGCTCGCGATGCGCGCCGCGGCGACCGCCCTGGGCACCTGGCGCCTGGAGGCGGTGACGGCCTACGTGACCCTGGAGCCCTGCGTGATGTGCGCCGGGGCGCTGGTCAACGCCCGCATCGGCCGCGTGGTCTACGGCTGCGACGACCCGAAGGCCGGCGCCGTGGCGACGCTCTACCGCATCGGCGAGGACGCGCGGCTCAACCATCGGTACCCGGTGCGCGGCGGCGTCGAGGCGGGGGCCTGCGCGGAGGTGCTCCGGGCGTTCTTCCGCGCCCGGCGGAAGGGTTCTGCGTTGACAGGGGGGTAGAGCTTTGCGTAGGTTTCGCGACGGAGAGCTGTCCGAGTGGTCGATGGTGCCTGACTCGAAATCAGGTGTACCGAAAGGTACCAAGGGTTCGAATCCCTTGCTCTCCGCCCGATAAGTCGAGATCCCGGTGTTGGCGCGACGGCGCGCGCAACACAAGGGAGAGGTGGCCGAGTGGTCGAAGGCGCCGCACTGGAAATGCGGTGTACTCCAAAAGGGTACCGTGGGTTCGAATCCCACCCTCTCCGCAGCTGACGTGCCCCGCCATGGTTTACCCATCCAGGTAAAACCCGGGGTGCTGGGCCCTCCATTGAGCGGGAGGGTCCAGCGCGGTGCGCTACAACCGCCGGGATGATCCGTCCCGTCGTCCGTGGCCTCCTCGCGCTCGCGCTGCTCTCGTCGATCGTGCTGCCCACCCGCGAGGCCGAGGCTTGCGGTCCTGAGCTCGTGGGGCCCGCCTACGTCAACAGACACAATCCAGACCTTCCCCTGCGGCGCTTCGCTCGCGGGCACCTCGGGGTGATCGGCCCCTGGGAGACCAGCTTCCAGGTGGTGGCCTGGCGGGCCCTCGTCGACGCGCCGCTCGCCGACGACGAGCTCGACGCCCTCGTGGCGCTCGAGCGCGCCCTGCACACCGCGACCGCCCCGCTCGACGTCGACCCCGCGACCCCTGTCCCGGCGCGCGGCGCGACCGCCTCCGGCGAGTACATGCCCGAGGACGCTCCCTGGCGGGAGGCCCGCGCGGCGGCGGTCGGATCGCGCGGCCCGGACATCCCCAACGGCTGGTCGACGGACGGCGCCTGGACGCCCAACTGCCTCGAAGACGCCTTCCGCGCGGCGGCCGCAGCCCTGCGCGACCGGGTGAGCCACCACGGCGCCCGCAGCGACGCCGTGCGCGCCTGGGTCGATGCCCAGGACGCGGTGTTCTCCAACTGCGGGGCCACGCCCGGGCGCACGCCGCGCGCGCTCCAGGACGCCGCGCCGGTCGAGCAGCGGCGGGACCGCGCGTACCAGATCGCCGCCGCGCACTTCTACGCCGGGCGCTACGATCAGGCCGAGCGCGCGTTCGCGGCCGTCGCCGCCGACGCGGCCTCGCCCTGGTCGCCCATCGCCCGCTACCTGGTCGTGCGCTCCATCACCCGCGCGGCGCAGCGGGGCCGAGCCACCCCCGACCCCGCGCGCCTCGCCCGCGCCACGCAGCAGGCCCGCGCGCTCCTCGCCGACCCCGAGAGCGCCGCGGTGCACGACATGACCCGCCGCTACGAGGGCTGGATCGACGCGCTGCGCGACCCGGGCGGCCGACTGCACGCGCTCGGCGCCGGGCTCGCGCGCCCCGGCCGCGGCGCCGCGTTCGCGGCCGACCTCCACGACTACGTGCGGCTCTCCGACGCGGCGGCCACCGCGGCCGCGCGCCGGGCGCCCGACGCCGCCGACCCCCTCACCACCTGGATCGCCCTGCGCGACACCCCCGGCGCCCGCGACGCCGCGCTGGCCCTCTACGCGCGCACCCCGGCGCGCCCGTGGCTCCTCGCGGCGCTCGCGTCGGGGGGGGACCCGCGCGACCGCCGGCTCGACCCGCTGCTGGCCGCGGCGCTCGCGGTGCAGCGCGGCGACCCGGGCTTCGCGACGGCGCGCTACGAGCGGCTTCGGGTGCTCGTCGCGCGCGGCGGGCGCGCCTACGACGAGGTGGTGCGCACGTCGCACGAGCTCACCGACGAGGACGGCCCCACCGCGCGCAACCTCTACCGCGAGCTGGCGCTGCAGGCCTCGACGGACCTCGACCAGTTCGTGTCGGTCGCCCATGGTCGCCCCGCCGGGTGGACCGACGGCGTCGGGCTCGTGCTCCCCGCGCGCGCGCCTGGCGCCGACGGGGTCCTCCCCGCGGACTTCTCCCCCGTCGCCGCGCAGGTGCTGTCCCTGAGGGTGCCGGTGCGGGTGCTGCTGCGCGTCGCGGCGAGCCCGACGCTCCCGCTGCCGCTGCGAGAGCGGGTCACCCGGGCGGCCCTCCACCGCGCGGCGCTGCTCGACGACGAGGGCGCCTTCCTCGGCGCAGCGGCGCTCGTGCCGCGGATGTCCGAGGCGGCCCAGCGACCGCTGCGCGCGCTGGCCCAGAGCACCACCCGCGCGTCGCGTCGGCTCGCGCTGCTGCGTTCGCTGCTCACGGGCTCCGGCGAGGCGGCGGTGGGCACGGCGATGCTCGACGTGGTCCCGCCGCTGGGCGACCCCTGGACGGCGCGCTGCGGCGAGGCGGTCGGCGCGGTCACGCCGGCGTGGTTCCTGACCGCGGCGGAGCGGGCGATGTTCGCGCGCGAGCGGGCGCGCTGGCTTTCGCTCGGCGGCGGCAGCGCGTGGCTCGCGGCGGAGTCGGCCCGCGTCGCGGCGCTCTCGCCGACCGCGCCGGGGATGCCCGCCCTCCTGGCCGCCGCGGTGCAGAACACCCGCAACAACGGCTGCGACCCCCGGGCGCCCGTGCACCGCGCGTCGCGGGCGGCCTTCCAGGCGCTGCACCGGCTGCATCCCCGGTCGCCCGAGGCCCTCGCCACCCGGTACTGGTACTGACACCGTGCGCGCGCTCGTGGCGCTGCTCGCGCTCTCGCTCGCGCCTTCGGCGGCGTGGGCCGACCCGCCGCCGTCCATCATGGCGTGGGCCTGGGAGCGCCCCGAAGACCTGCGCCCGGCGCCCGCGGGCGTCGGCGTGGCGTACCTCTCCGCGACCGTGGACCTGCGCCCCGGGAGCGTGCGCGTCGCGCCGCGACGGCAGCCGCTGCGGGTGCGCGAGGGCGCGTACGTGATGGCCGTGGTGCGGGTGGAGGCCCGGCCGCGGAGCCTCGCGCTGACGTCGGCGGCGCGCGCGCGCATCGTGGGAGCCCTGGTGGAGGCCGCGCGGGCGCCGGGCGTGCGCGGAGTGCAGGTCGACTTCGACGCGGGTGCGTCGCAGCGCGGGGCCTACCGCGCGCTGCTCGCGGACGCGCGCCGGGCGCTGGGCGCCGGCACGTGGCTGTCGATGACGGCCCTCGCGTCGTGGTGCGAGGGCGACGCCTGGCTCGACGACGCCGCGCTGCCGGTCGACGAGGTGGTTCCGATGGTCTTCACGATGGGCGCAGGGGGCGCCGCGGTGCTCGGCGCGCTGCGGGGCAACGGGAGGTTTCGTGCGACGGCGTGCCGGGGGAGCGTGGGGTGGGCCGTGGGCGAGGCCACGGCGGCGCTGCGCGGGGTGACGCGGCGCTACCTGTTCAACCCGCGGCCGTGGACGGCGGAGGCGCTGCGGGCGCTGCGCTGAGCCGTGCGCGCGATGGTGGCACACCTGCTGCTCACACCTCCTCGAAGCAAGTGAGGCGTTTCATGAAGGCCACGACTCTCCGCAATGTGTTCGGGATCCTGCTCGCTGCGTCGATGCTCCCCGCGTGTCGGTTGATCGGCGGCATCTTCAAGACGGGCATTGGGGGTCGGCGTGGTCATCGCCGTGGTCGCCGTGGCGCTGGTGAGCGGCGCCTTCGCGATGTTCAGGAAGTAGCCGGCGCCCCACCGCGCGCGCCCCAGTGTGCGGATTCGCCCCGCTACTCTGCGCGGCCGACCGCACCGTCGGCGTCCACCGTGAGCGCGCCGTCGTGCACCTCCGGGTGCGCCGCGGTGACCTCCTCGCCGCGCACCGCGAGGTCGTCGCGCAGGACGAAGGGCGGTATCCCGCTCGTCAGAAACACCGCCGCGCCCCCGCCCCTCGGCCTTGCGCCGGGCGATCCGCGCTCGGTGCGCCCGATGTCCGCGGAGGAGGCGGTCGGAGCCCCCGACGCTGCGCATCGAGCGCCCCCGCTGTCGACGCTCACCGCGCGCGGGTGATGGGCATCATCCGCCCCGTCCCGAAGGCCCGCTCGCTCAGCTTCAGCACCACGCCACCCTGCCAGCGCTTGTGCTCGGCCAGGCGCACCGAGCGCTCGGTCGCCGCGCGCTCCGCCGGGTCCCAGTCGCCGGGCTCGTTGCCCGCCACCAGCGCCTCCACCCGCGGCGCCACGACGGGGTAGTCGAAGGGGTCCACCTGGCCCTCGCGCAGCTCGGCGCTCGGCGGGCGCTCCAGCACGAAGGCCGGGATCACCCCGCGGCCCGCGTCGTACCACCGGGCCAGCGCGTAGACCTCCGGCTTGGTCAGGTCGCCGATGACCGAGAGCGTGCCCGCGAGGTCGCCGTGGAGGGTGCCGTAGCCCAGCGCGAGCTCGGTCTTGTTGCTGGTGTTGAGCAGCAGTCCCCCCGTTCGGTTGATCGCCGCGAGCAGCACCATCGCCCGCACCCTCGCCTGGACGTTCTCGTGCGTGGTGTCGCCCGCCCGCGGGGCGCCCAGCGCGTCGAGCCAGGGGCCCAGCGCCAGCGACATCGCCGTGGCCAACGTCTCCACCGGGAACACCTCCGTCGGCACCCCGAGCGCCGCCCCGAGGCGCTGCGCGTCGGCGGTCGAGCGCGGGTCGTTGAAGCGCGTGGGCATCGCCACGGCGAGCACGTTCTCCCCGCCGAGGGCCTCTCGCGCGATGCATGCGACGAGGGCCGAGTCGACCCCGCCGGAGAGGCCGAGCACCGCGCGGCGCACGCCGTTCTTGCGGGCGAAGTCGCGTAGCCCGAGCACGAGGGCGCCGAAGCCGAGGGCCTCGCGGGGCGGCGGGTCGGACGCCGCGGGGCCGTCGAGCGCGTCGAGCTCGAAGGTCTCGACGGATTCCTCGAAGAAGGGGAGCCGGTGCACCACGCGGCCGCGGGCGTCGGTGACGAAGCTGCCGCCGTCGAAGGTGAGCTCGTCCTGTCCGCCGACGAGGTTCACGTACACGACCGGGACCCCTTGGCGCGCGGCGTGGGCGACGCGCCGCTCGTACACGCCCCAGCGGAAGGGCGAGGCCGCGGCGCAGGCGATGATCCGGGCGCCGGACGCCACGAGCGCGGCGCCGGGGTGGGTGGGGTAGCCGTCGTCCCAGAGGTCCTCGCAGAGCAGGGCGCCGAGGCCGTCGCGGGGGGCGGTGCCACCAGCGCCCGGCACGAACCACCGCGGCTCGTGGAAGACGTCGTACGCAGGGAGCAGCTGCTTGTGGATGGTGTCGACGACCCTCCCCCCGCGGAGCACCGCGAGGGCGTTGTAGAGCCCCGGATGGCCGGGCGTGCGGACCGGGGCGCGGACGACGGTGCCCACGTAGGCGGTGAGCCCGGGGGGCGCCCGCTCGGCGACGGAGCGCAGCGCGGCGAGGGTGCCGTCGACGAAGCGGTCGTCGAGGAGCAGGTCGCGCGGCGGCGCGCCCGGGAGGACGAGCTCGGGGGTGACCGCGTGGGTGGCGCCCTGGGCCTCGGCGGCGCGGAGGGCGTCGAGCACCATGGCGGCGTTGCGGGCGAGGTCGCCGACGCGGGGGTTGAGCTGGGCCAGGGCGACGCGCACGGGTGGGGAGTGTGCCAGGGCGGACTGCGCCGCGTCGACGGTGGCACCGGTTCGCGTTCCTGCAAACCCGACTCGCAGCTGCGCGAATGCATCGCGCCTCGCTCCTGAGTACCCAATCGCTCCATGACAACCCTGCGCCCGCTGCCCCGCTCGCGTGCACGGCGTGGCTGCGCACGTCCCCCGACCAGCGGCGCAACCCGCGCATCGTCGTGTTGATGAAGGCGCTGCAGGCGAGCTTCGCCGCCGAGACATGACGCCCCCTTCGCGGCGATCGGGAGAATGCGCGAGGCCCGCGCGGCGTTCACCCGTCGCGTCCGGTGATACCGTGACCCTCGCCCATGAGCGCCCCCCCCGACGTCACCGTCCTTCGCAGCACCATCGGCACCCTCCGCGAGCGGCTCGCCTCGGTGCTCACCGGCCGCCCGGAGGCCATCGAGCTGCTCCTGGTGGGGGTGCTCTCGGGCGGTCACGTGCTCATCGAAGACGTCCCCGGCGTCGGCAAGACCACCCTCGCGCGGGCCCTGGCGCGCTGCTTCAACGTCACCTGCACCCGGGTGCAGTTCACCCCCGACCTGCTGCCGAGCGACATCCTCGGCGCCCAGGTTCTCGACCCCCGGGACGGCAGCTTCCGCTTCCACCGCGGCCCCATCTTCACGAACGTGCTGCTGGCCGACGAGATCAACCGCGCCTCGCCGCGCACCCAGAGCGCCCTGCTCGAGGCCATGAACGAGGGCAGCGCCACCATCGACGGCACCACCCACCGCCTCCCGCAGCCCTTCTTCGTGCTCGCCACGCAGAACCCCATCGAGTCGCAGGGAACCTTCCCCCTGCCCGACGCCCAGCTCGACCGCTTCATGCTGCGCCTCTCCGTGGGCTACCCCTCGGCCGACCACGAGCTCGCGATGCTCTACGCCCGGCAGCGCCGCGACCCCCTCGACGACCTCCAGGCCGTGGCCGACGGCGCCACGCTGCTCGCCCTCCAGGCGGCCGTGCACGAGGTGCTCGTGCGCGAGCCCGTCGCCCGCTACCTCCTGCGGGTGGTGGCGGCCACGCGCGACCACGCCGACCTCGCCCTCGGCGCCTCGCCCCGGGGGGCGCTGTCCTTCTTCCGCGCCTGCCAGGCCCGGGCGCTGATCGTGGGCCGCGACCACGTGACGCCCGACGACGTGCAGGCCCTCGCCGCGCCGGTGCTCGCCCACCGGGTGATGCTCACCCCCCAGTCGCGCTACGGCGGAACCTCCCCCGAGCGCCTCATCGCCGCCGTCGTCAAGGGCGTGGAGGTCCCGGTGTGAGGCGCCGGCGCCTGGCCCTCGACGCGCTCGCCGACCTCGACTTCGCGCGCCTCAACCACGTGCTCATCCCGAGCCGCGCCGAGGACCGCGAGCGACTGCGCCGCTCCCGCACCGGCCGGGCGATCCTGCCCCTCTTCCGCGTCTACGAGCGCTTCACCCTCGACGGCCAGCTCACCGCCGCGCTCGCCCTCGCGGCCACGGTCGTCAGCCTCGACATCGACCGCGGCGAGGCGCACCTCGTGTGGGCCGCCCTGGTCGGCGCCCTCGGGTGCTCCCTCGTCGCGAGCGCCTTCACCCGGGTCCGCGGGGTCACCGTGCGGGTGAGCGTCCCGCCGCGGGTGGGCGTCGGGGAGGAGGTCGCCTTCGCCATCACGATGCACCACGAGGGCGACCGGGCGCACACCGGCCTGCGCGTCGACGGCCCCTTCCTCCCCTGGGACGGCGCCTGGACCGCAGAGCCCCCGAGCCTCCCGCGCCTCCGCCCCGGCGCGCAGGAGACGGTCACCTGCCACGCCCGCTTCCGCGCCCGCGGCGAGCACCACCTCGACCCCTTCCGGGTGAGCGCCCTGGTCCCCTTCGGGCTCTGCCAGGGGCCCGCGGTGTACAGCCCCGGCTGCCGCTTCGTGGTGGTCCCGCCGGTGGCGCGCGTCGCCAGCATCCGCGCGCCGACCCTCGCCCGCCACCAGCCCGGCGGCGTGCCGCGGGTCACCAGCACCGGCGAGTCCTTCGACCTCCGCGGCGTGCGCCCGTACCGCCCCGGCGACCCCATCCGCGACCTGCATGCCCGCAGCTGGGCGCGCACGGGCTTTCCTGTGGTGCGCGAATACCAGCAGGAGTATTTCCGCCGCGTCGCGATCGTGGTCGACCCCGACACCTCTGGGGCGCCGCACGCCACCGTCCTCGACGCGCTGGTCTCCCTCGCCGCGGGCCTCGCCTCCGCCCTCGGGCGCGACGACACCCTCGTCGACCTGGTGATCGTCGGCGGCCGCCTGCACGAGCTCAACGCCCACGGCGGCCCTGGCGCCGACCTCCTCGGCCCCACCCTCGACGTGCTCGCCTGCGTCGACGCGGGCCCCCCCCTCGACCCCGACGCCGTGCTCGCCGCGCTCGGCCCCCACGCGGCGCGCCTCTCCGCCGCGCTGGTGCTCACGGTCTCCCCCTCGGAGACCCACCGCGCGCTCGGCGCCCGGCTGCGCGCGCTCGGCATCGCGAGCCGCACGCTCGCGGTCTACGACGCCCGCAAGGCCCGGCCCGACGGCGCCGACGACGTCGCGCTCTTCGCCCACGACGCCGTGCTGCGCGGCGACGCGGTGCACGCGTGAAGGCCCGGGCGCTCGCGTCCCTCGGCCCCGCCCTCACAACCGTCGCGGTGGTGCTCGCCACGCGGCAGCCCATCCACGCGGCCTGCCTGCTCGCCGCGGCGGGGCTCGCCTTCGCGGTCGGTCCGGTCTTCGCGCTCGGGGCCAACGCCCAGCTGCTCACGCTCGCCTTCGGGGGAATGCTCGGCGGCGTGCTCTCGGGCCTGCTCGTCCCCGCGGCCCCGCTGGTGCCGTCGCTCGGCGGCGCGTGGAGCATCGCCGCGTCCGCCCTGGCCATGATCGCCCTGGTGCGGGTGACCTTCGTGCGCCCGTGGGGCGGCGCCCGGGCGGCCTTCGCGCTCACGGTGCTCACCCTCCTCGCGGTGGGTCAGGTGCGGGCGCACGGGCACTTCCTTCCGATGACGGCGCTCTCCCTCGGCGCCGCGCTCGCGGCGATGCGGGCCGGCGACCCGGGGCGCGCCCGGTGGGCCCAGCTCGGGCCGCGCGCGCGGGTGTCCGGGGCGCTCATCGCGACCGGGGCGCTGGCGTTCACCGCGGCGATGGCCTGGGCGCTGCCGCGGCTGCACACGATCGCGATGGTGCGCTTCCTCGAGGCCTACGGAGAGAGCGCCGAGAGCGGGCTCGACGACTCGCTGGAGCTCGGCGCGCTGACCTCGCTGCTCCAGTCCGACGAGATCGTGCTGCGGGTGCACGGGCGCGGCGTCGACCGGGTGCGGGGCGCGGCGTACGACCGCTACGAGCAGGTCGACCGCGGGGGGCGCTGGCGCTGGCGCAGCAGCCGCGGGCCGGCGCGCGCCGTCCAGCGGGTGGGGGTCGGGCCGCTGCGGCAGGCCGACGCGGTGATGGTCGAGCGCATCGGGGGCATGCGGGGCTGGGTGATGATCCCGCTCGGCACCTCGGCGCTGTCGACCGAGGAGGGCTCGGTGCGGGTCGACCCGCTGGGCGCGGTGCGATCGATCCCGGGCGACCCGGCGCTGCGGGTGTGGTTCCGCCCGGGCGCCCGGACGACGCTGGCGCCTGCGCCGCCGGGCCGCGACGACCTCGCGCTGCCGGCGAGCATGCGGGCGCAGCTCACGCAGATCGCGAGCGGGATGTCCGCCGGCGCGGCGACGCCCTTCGAGCGCATCGAGCGCATCGCCGAGGCGCTTCGCACCCGCTACCGGTACTCCCTGCGCTTCTCCCGCACGCCCGGGCGCAACCCCGTGATCGACTTCCTCGACCGTCACCCGCAGGGGCACTGCGAGTTCTTCGCCTCGGCGCTGGCGCTGCTGGGCCGCGCGGCGGGGGTGCCGACCCGGGTGGTGGGCGGCTACCGGGTGGCCGAGCGCAACCCCATCGGGGACTACTTCGTGGTGCGCGAGAAGAACGCCCACGCCTGGGTGGAGGCCTGGGACGAGGCCCGGGGCTGGGTGACCCTCGACGCCACGCCCGACGCCGAGCTGCCGCAGAACGTCGGCCACGAGAGCCGCTGGGCGGCGGCGGTGGCCGACGGCGCGGCGGTGATGGCGGGCCGCGCGCGGGACTGGTTCCAGCGGCGCACGACCGAGCAGCGGCTCGGCGCGGCGCTGGCGCTCCTGGTGGCGTGGCTGGCGTGGCGGACGTGGCACGCGCGGGGCGACGTCGCTGCCGTGCGCGCGGCGGCGATCCAGGAGGGCCCGCTGCCGTGCTGGGAGGCGCTGGCGTCCGCCCTCGCGTCGCGGGGGCTCTCCCGCGCGCCCGACGAGACCCTGGAGCGCTACGCCTCGCGGGTGTCGTCGACGGACCTCCTGGAGCCCGGGGTGCGGGCGGAGACGGCGGCGGCGATCCGGGCCTACGCGGCGGCGCGCTATGGTGAGGTGGGCGACGCGGCGGGGATGGTGCGTCGCACGAACGAAGCGGCGCGCTCGCTGAGGTAGGCGGCGCTCAGCCCACCGCCGCGCCCTGAAGGACGCGGCAACGCGAGCAGCAGTGAAGCCCGCACGCGGGCTGGTCTCGGTGCATGGACATCGTACAGGCCGCTGCGGCCTTCATCGCTGCACGCGTTGCCGCGTCCTTCAGGGCGCGGCGACGGGCTCAGCGGTACCTTGTGAGGGCTCCGGGCGCTCAGCCCACCAGCGATCCGCGGGAGTTGCGGCGCTCGGGGCCCAGCATCACCTCGTCGAGGGCCAGCGCGTGGCGCAGCGCGCCGCGCAGCCCGAAGCCCGTCACCACCACGAGGGCGGGCAGCAGGATGAAGATCACCGGGCTGCGCCCCAGCGCGAAGACCAGCCAGTCGTACGACCCGTGCACCGTCACCGCGACGAGGAGCCCGAGCGCCCACCACCGCGGCGCGTGGCGGCGGCGCACGAAGCGCGAGCGCCCGACGAAGTAGCCCATCAGCCCGGAGGCGATGGCGTGCATGGGGACGGTCGTGAGGGCCCGCACGAGTCCGAGCACGACGTGCTGGGCGTCGGTGTGGGGGCTGGTCTCGGCGCCGCAGAGGCCGGCGATCCAGGGCACCGCGCAGACGGCGTTGGCGAAGGCGCCGGAGACGAAGAGGAGGTTCTCGAAGAGGCCGAAGCCGAGGGAGACGGCGCCGGTGTAGAGCACCCCGTCGGTGTACTCGTCGAAGTACCGTCGGCGGTAGGGGACCAGCAGCACCACCAGCAGCTTGGCGGTCTCCTCGGGGAGCGCGGCGACCGCGAAGGCGTCGACGAAGCGCACGCCCAGCAGCGACCACGACCCGAGGGCCCGCTTCAGCGCGACCTCCACGAAGAACACCGGCACGCACACCGCGGCGCCCAGCAGCACCGCGCGGACCACCTCGCGCTTGGGCTCCGGGCGCCAGCGGTCGGCGTGGCGGAAGACGAAGAGCAGCACCGCGACCGGGAAGACCGCGACGACGAAGCCGATCACCTCGAACCAGAGCGACGACCACACGGCAGGGTCTTGGGAGCGTAGTGCGTCGCGCCGTGAGCGGGAGGGGACTTCGGCGCGCTCAGGGGAGGTGCACGAGGAAGATGCGCTGGCCCATGAGCAGCGCGTCGCCGTGGTTGAGCGCGCGGGTGCCGCGGATGCGGGCGTAGGTGCCGTTCGAACTCTTCAGGTCGACGAGAAACACCTGCGGGCCGATGGCGAGGAGCTGGCAGTGGAGGCCAGAGATCCACCCGTCGTTGGGGAAGCGCAGGTCGGAGCGCGAGCGCCCGAGGGTGAGCCCCGTCGTAGGGATGGCCACCGGGAAGAGGGCCTTGTCGACGTCGCGGCCGACCACGAGCGAGAGGTACCCGACGGCGTCGGGCGAGGGCATGAGCCCCGGCGGCGGGCGGTGGTCGAAGCGCAGGATGATGCGCCCGAGGCAGAACTGGTCGCCCTCCTGCATCTCGATGCGCAGGTTGGGGGCCACGCGGACGTACACGCCGTTGCGCGACCCTTCGTCGCGCACCCACGCCGCGCCGCCCTTCACGATCACCGTGGCGTGGCGGCTGGAGAGCAGGTTGTCTTCGGCGAAGATGCCGCCGACCTCGCGGCCGATGAGGTTGTCGCCCTCGTTGAGGGGCATCTCGCCCTGGTCGGAGCCGTCGAGCTGCGTGACCATCAGCCGGGGGCGGTTGAGGCCGAGCGCGCCGCGCACCTCGGTCGAACCATCGTGGGGCTGCTCCTGGTGGAAGGAAGCCTGCGGGGCCGCGGGCCACACCACGCCGCCCGGGCCGACCGTGGCCTGCCGCGAGCGCGCCGCGGGCATCGGCGACGGGCCGCTCGGGAAGCTGTTGACGCCGGGCATGGCCGTCATCGGGCGCGCCCCCATCGGCGGGGCGAAGGGGTTGTTGAGCGCCGCGAAGGGGTCGGGCTGGACCGGCGCCGCCTGTCCCCGAGCGGTCACCGCGTAGGGGTCGCCCGCCGCCACGTGGGCGAAGGCATCACCGCCCGAGCCGAAGGGGTCGGACGGGCCGAAGGGGTCGCCGCCGCCGTAGGAGGGCGGGGCCATGCCGACGGGCGGGGGACCGAGCGGCGCGACCGGCGGAGGCATCCCGACGGGGGGCGGACCGAGCGGGGGCATTCCGATGGAGGGCACCGGGGCCATCGCGGCGCCGAAGGGGTTGGGGGCCATCGGAGGCGGCGCGCCGAAGCCGCCGACGGGCGGCGGAAAGCCCGCGGGCATGCCCGGGGGGGCGCCGCCGGCGAGCGCGGGCATCGATCCCATCATGGGCGGGAGCCCGCCCATGGGCGGCGGCATCGCGGCGGGCATGACGGGTGCGACGGGCGGCGGCGCGGCGCCCGGCAGCGGGGGCATCGCGCCCAGAAGCGGCGGCGGACCGCCCATCGGGGCCGCGCCGGACATGGAGGGCGGCGGCCCGAGGGGAGAGGGGGACATGGCGCCGAGGCCCGGTGGAGCGCCCATCGCACCGAGGCCCGGAGGGCCGCCGAGGGAGGGCATCGGGCCGAGGAGCGGGCCGTTGGCGGACGGGGCAGGGTTGCCGAGCGGCGCCGAGGGGTTGTGCTGGTTGGACGAGAGCGACGGCGGGGCGTTGAGCGGCGCGGGCCCGCCCCCGAAGGAGGGCGGACCCATCGGGGGGCCGAGCGGTGCGGGCCCCATGGGGCCCCCGGGGGGGCGGGCGGCGCCGAGGGGCGGCGGTGGTTGCAGGCGCGGCGGCGCGCCGAGGGGCGGCGGCCGGGCGCCGGCGCTGCCGCGTCCGTGCAGGTCGGTGCCGCAGCCCAGACAGAACCGGACGTCCTCGGGGTTTTCCTTGCCGCACCGCGGGCAGGTGATGTTCACCGAACTTCTCCTGAAACCGCCATATTTTGCCGTTCCGCCGCGCGCATCACGCCAGGAGAGGGAACTTCCCACAGCCCCGCGGGGCGTGTCCAGCCTCGGCGTGCGCCGACCTCATCGCTCAGTCCGACGGGATGCCGATCGGGCACACGTTGCCCGCGGCCGGCATCGACGGCACCACCCGGAGCACCGCGCCCTGGGACGCCGCGGCGGTGTTGGGCGCCCCGGCCCCGCGGCCCGGGAAGGTGAGCGGAGCGAGCTCGTTGGGGAGCGTCCAGGTGGCGCCGCGCGCCGTCACGATGGTGAGGGAGTAGCGCCCCGGGGGAAGGCCCCGGTCGCCCGCGCAGCGCGATCCCGGCGGGAGCGGGCCGGCCGCGGCGGCGATGGGCGGCGGGAGCTTCGGCACGATGGCGGCCCAGTCGCGCTCGGGGTTCGAGCCGCGTATCTCGAAGGCCACGAGGGGAAAGACCACCCGCGCCGAGGGCTGCACCACCGGCGGGGCGGGCGACGGGCGCACGATGCTGGCGAAGTCCTGGAGACCGGTGCCGGGCACCACGCTCCCGAAGATCACGACGGGCACGGTGCCGGGCGCGCGCTCGGGCTGGTTGAGGGCGCCGACGATGCGGCCGAGGCTCAGCGGGTCGGGCGACGCGGCCGTGAGCACCGCGCGCTCCTGCGCCGTGGGCTCGTGCAGCTTCACCATGATGGCCAGCGGAAACACCCACGGAAAGCGGATGGCCGGGGGGTTGGCGCCCATGGTGTTGGGCGCGAAGAGCGTGGGGTGCTGCGGGCGGTAGACGGTTCCGAGGGCGAGGGGGACGGGGTTGCCGAAGAGCACGCCCGCGTTGGCGGCCGGCGCGACCTCCGGGTCGGGCAGCCCTCCGTTGAGGGTGAGCGTGGGGAGGGAGCCGAGGAAGCCGAGCACGTCCGTCGCCGGGACGTTGCTGGGGATCTCGTAGGCGCGCGCCTCCGGGCCGATGAAGCCCGTGGCCGACGCGTAGGCCGCCTGCGCGGCGCCCGCGGCGGCGGGTCGCGGGCTGAGGGCCACGGCGTTGAAGGTCTGCCCCCGCTCCGGGGGCGCCGGGCTCACATGGAACAACGGTCGGTCTTCCGTGATGGGAGAGCCGATGAACACCGTGACGTTGCCGGTGACGGCGCCGGTCTCCGGGAGGGTGTATCCGCCGCTGTTGTTGGGCACCCCGACGGGGATGTTGACGAAGGTGGGCACCGGGGCGCGCGGGTCGAGCACGGCACCGCCGGCGACGTCGCCGCGCACCGGCTGGCTGCGCACCCCGAACAGGGGATGGAATCCCGTGCGGTCATCCCTGTTGGAATAGAACGCCCTCACCTGGTAGACGCCCCCGGCGGCGATGTTGGGAAACACGAAGGGCACGCTCGCCCGCACGGCGCCGCCCGCGGTGGGGACGAGCGCCGTGAACACCCGCGACGCGGGAAGGGTCTGCACGGACTCCGCGGTGGTGGCGAGGCCCTGCGGGGGCGGTGGGTTGTCGGCCCGGAAGAGCAGCAGGACGACGCGGCCGACGGGGCTGCCGTCGCGGTCGAGGGTGGGGGCCGGGCCCTCGTAGAGCAGGGTGCCCTCGATGCGCCCGAGGGGCGCGTTGTGGTTGGGGTAGTCGTCCTCGCGGTCGCGGTCGAGCGGCGCGTCGCCGCAGCCGAGGCCGAGGAGGAGGGGGGCGAGGAGGAGCGTTCGGGGGCGGTTCATCTCACATCGCTCCATCAATAACGGAAGGCGATTGTGGCCATCACCCGGGCGCCGATGGGGGCGCCGAAGGGGTGCTGGCGCGCTCGGTTGTCCGTAAGGTTGGTGCCGCTGACGCCGAACTCCAGTCGGTCGCGCAGGGCGCGGTAGCCCACCCGTCCATTCAACAGGAAATACGTGTCCAATGGATATGTGTTGTAGACGACCCCCCGGGCGACGTCGAAGTCCTGCTCGCGCCAGACCTGCGACGACACCAGGTTGCCGGTGACCTCGACGTCGAGTCCGAAGGCGGTGCGCACCTGGGCGCCGAGGTTGAGCTTGTGCCGCGGCGTGCGCTGGTCGCCCTCGCGCAGCGTGCCCGACTGCTGCTGGGTGTACGCGAAGGTGTAGTTGGCGAAGAGGTCGAGGCCCTCGGTGGGCGCCACGCGGACGGCCGCCTCGACGCCGTACATCGACGTGGCGAAGGGGTCGTTGGCGAAGCGGAAGCGGCCGACGTCGACGAGCCCGCCGGGGTTGCTCGCGCCGGGCAGCGGGGTGAAGAGCACGTTGGTGAGCTCGATGAGGTCGACGCCGCGCATGAAGAAGGCGCCGAGCTCGTACTGGAAGCGGTCGCTGGTCTGGTCCTGCCAGCCGAGGTCGATGGAGACGGCGCTCTCGGCGGAGAGGCGCTGCTGGCCGTTGTCGAACACCTCGCCGCCCTGGGCCCGCACCGACACGCCGGGGACGGGCGAGGGGTTGGGGAGGTTGAGGTAAAGCTCCAGCATGGTGGGCGTGCGAAAGGAGGTCGCGCCGGTGAGGCGCAGCGCGCGCCGGGGGGTGGGCTTGAAGACGAGCGCGAGGCGGGGCGAGAGCACCGGCGAGTCGAGCACCGGGTGGCGGTCGACGCGCAGCGACGCGGTGCTGGAGAACTGACTGGTGAAGCGCGCCTGCGCCTGAACGAAGCCCGCGAAGTGGTGCAGCAGGTGGTCGGAGTCGAGGAAGGACCACGAGATGTGCTTGGCGCGGTAGCTGCCGCCGAGGGTCAGGTCGAAGGGGATGCTCCCCAGGCGGAACCCGCGCTGGTAGCGGGCCTCGACGTCGACGATGTCCTGGGTGAACTGGTTGTCGAGGCCGGGCGTCCCGACGCGGTGGAGCACCTCGCCCGAGGTGCCCTCGACGTGGTTCATGAAGGCGCGCGCCGTGAAGCCGCCGACGTTGAGCTGGAGGTGCGGCTGGACGAAGGTGATGTCCGTCCAGAAGCGCCGCAGGGGCCCGATGGCGTTGAACCAGATCGTCCCCGTCGTGGCCGCGAGGCCGCCCTGGACGGACACCGAGCGCGAGAGCTGCGTGCGCAGGTCGATGTCGGCGTGGAGGTTCTGGAGCGAGAGGTTGGTGTCGTTGGCGCCGATGCGATAGGCAATGTCGGTGGCGGGAACGAGGCGGCCGAAGGTCTGGCCCTGCTCGTAGCCGACGCCGGTGCGGTACCCCACGCTGCCCGCGCGGCCGCTGTTGGTGATGGCCGTGCGGAACACACCCCCGTTGCCCGCGCCCACGGTGACCGAGTTGCGGCCCTCGCCGGGCGTCCGCGTGATGATGTTCACCACGCCGGAGTACGCGTCGGCGCCGTAGAGGGCCGAGCCCGGGCCGCGGATGACCTCGATGCGCTCGATCTCCTCGGGGTTGACCGGCAGCAGCGACCAGAGCGTGACGCCGATGAAGTCGAGGTAGACCGAGCGCCCGTCGACGAGCACCAGCACGCGGTTGGAGAGCCGGCGGTTGAAGCCGCGGATGCCCACCTGCTGGTCGCTGTTGTCGAGGGCCATCACGTCGACGCCCACCGCGCGGCGCAGCATCTCGGCGACGTTGGTGAGCCCGGAGAGCCGGATGTCCTGCGCGGTGATGACCGTGGTGGCGTTGGGCGAGTCGAGCGGGCTCTGCGCCGTGAGGGCGGCGGTGACCACGCGCTCCTCGTAGGTGTCGTCTGCGCCGCGGCCCGGGCCGGCACCGGCGGGCGCGGCAGGGGCGGGGGTCGCGGCGGGGGCGGGGGTCGCGGCGGGTGGCGTAGCGCCTGCGGCGGCGTTGCCGGTGAGCTGCATCAGCGTGTTGACCGCGTTGCGCAGCGCGACGACCTGCTCGGGCGACAGGACCCCGAGGGGGATGACCGGGCTCACCGGGGGCGGGGCGTCGGTGCCCGGCGGGGCGCCGGTGCCCGGGGGCGGGGCGCCGGTGCCCGGGGGCGGGGCGACCGGGGCGGAAGAGGCGCGGCGGCGCTGCTGCTCCAGCGCGCGGAGGGTGGCCTCGACCTCGGCGCGGTCGGGCACATCGCCCTGGAGGTAGCGCTGGTAGAAGTCGATGGCGCGGTCAGCGTCGCCCAGGTCAGAGTAGGCCCGGGCGATGTTGAAGAGCACGTTGACGTTGGGGAGGATGGCGTAGGCCGCCTGGAACTCCCCGATGGCGCGCGCGTACTGCCGCGCCGTGACGAGGTCGAGGCCCGCGCGGAAGTGTCGGCGCGCCTCGGTGCGCTCGTCGGCCTGCGCGGTGCGGGGGAGGGCGCCGAGCGCGGCGCTCAGGCTGAGGGCGAGGAGGGTGCGGTTGCGGGTATTCACCGGCGTCTCGTGCGGCGTGCGGAGGTGAGGTGCTGGTCCCCCGGCAGGACCGCCGCGGACGGTACCCCCGACGCGGCATCGGAGGGAAGCGCCTCCGCGCGCCCCTCGATCCGCCGGGCCTATCGCCGCAGGGCGCGCTCCACCAGCGGGATGCGATCCTGGCCCCAGAAGAGCTCGGTGCCGTCGACCACCCAGGTCGGCGCGCCGAACACCCCCTGCGCCTCGGCGTGCTTCGTCGCCTCGATGAGCGCCTGCTTCACCGCCGGGTCGTTGGTGCGCGCGAGCACCGCCGCCGCGTCGTCGCCCAGGTGCTCGGCCAGCACGGCCTCGTCGCCGATGTCCTTCCCCTCGGCCCAGCAGGCGTGAAACACCCCTTCGCGGAAGGCGTCCCGGCGCTCCTCGGGGAGCGCGAGCCAGGCTCGCATCGCCTTGATGCCATGGACCGGAAACAACGACGGGAAGTTGAGGGGCACACCCCAGAACTCCGCCCAGCGGTTCATGTCCTCAAAGGTGTATCGCCTCTTGGCGTCGCTCCAGGTGTTGAGCGGCACCAGCTCCTGTCCGATGGACTTGAACAGCCCGCCGAGCAGCATCGGCCGCCACACCAGGGTCGCGCCGGTGCGCTCGGCCAGGGCCTTCGCCTGCGTCGCCCCGAGGTACGCGTAGGGCGATGAGAAGTCCCAATAGATCTCCAGCGTGTGTGCCATGGGCTTGTCCTTTCTGGGTTGAGCGAAATAGGCCTCGCGGGTGAGGCCTTCGACGAAGTGCGCCCGGTCGTAGCCCCAGTACAGGGTCGCGTCGTCGAGCACGTACGCCGGCGCGCCGAAGATGCCCAGCGCCACCGCGCGGTCGGTCTCGGAGCGCAGGGCGTCGCGCAGGGCGTCCCCCTCCACGGCGCGCAGCACCGCGTCGGCGTCGTGGCCCGCGGCGGCCAGCACGTCGTGCATCGTCGCCGGGTCGGAGATCGCTCGGCCCTCCACCCAGTACGCCCGGTAGAAGCCGTGGATCACCCGCGGGTCGCAGCCCGTCGCCAGCGTCGCCCGCAGGGCCTCCACCGAGCGCAGCGGGTGCCCCGGGGGCATCACGAGCCCGACGCCGAGCTCCTCGGCCTGGCGGGCGAGGTCGTCGGCGTTGTGCTTCGCCTTCTGCGGCGACAGCGTCGCGAAGAGCTTCTGCGGCGTGGCTCGCGCGCGAAACACCCCGCCGAGGAGCATCGGGCGCCAGCGGAGGGCGTCGCCGGTGCGGGCGGCCAGGGCCTCCACCCGGGCGCTCGCGAGGTAGGCGTAGGGGCAGGTGTAGTCGAACCAGAAGTCGAGCCGGCGGGCCATCGGGCGCCGAGGAGAACACGGCGCGGGGGTGGCGGGTCAACGCCCGATGGTATGGTTCCACCGTGGCCGAAAAGGATTACTACGGGTTGTATGTCCAGGAGCGGCGGACGCTCTCCCCGTTTTCGCTCGGGGGCTTGGACCTCGGGGTGCCGTACCGTGACGAGCTGATCGCGAAGATCGACGAGCAGCTCACCGTGGGGCGCTCGGTGATGCTCGTGGGCCCCCCGGGGGTGGGCAAGACCGCGGTGCTCCAGGGGGTGCACGCCGCGCGGGTGGCGCGGGGGGAGGGCGGCGTGGTGCGCGTCTCCTCCATGGACCTGCTCAGCGGCACCCACTACCTCGGCGACTGGCAGTCCAAGCTGCGCGCGTGGGTGCGGCAGTCGCGGGAGCGCAACGAGGTGCTCTTCTTCACCGACGCGTGGAACCTCAACACCGCCGGCGCCTCGGACACCTCCACGGACAACGTGCTCGACGCCCTACGCCCGCTCATGGAAGCGGGCGAGCTCAACGTCGTGGTCGAGCTCAGCGTCGACCGCGTGCGCACCATGGACCGCATCCCGGGCTTCACCCGGCTCTTCCAGCGCTTCGACGTGGCGCCCCTCGACCCCGCGCAGGTCGACGCGGTGATCCAGCGCGTGGCCGAGGGCGCGGGGCGGCAGGTCGACGAGCCCGTGCGCCGCGCGATGGTGCAGCTCACGTCGCGCTTCCTGCGGGCGCAGCTCCAGCCGGGGCCCGCGCTGGGGCTGCTGCAATGGATCCTGGAGCAGCCGGGCCTGAAGGACGAGGCGCTCACGCCCGCGCTGGTGGAGACGGCCTTCGCACAGCGCACCGGGCTGCCGTCGTTCATCGTGTCGCGCGCGGTCACCAAGACCGCGAGCGAGGTGCGCGCGTGGTTCCAGGAGCGGCTGGTGGGGCAGCGCGCGGCCATCGACGCGATGGTGGAGGCGATCGCGCTCTTCAAGTCGGGGCTGCACGACACCGGGCGGCCCATCGGCACCTTCCTCTTCGTGGGCCCGACGGGCGTCGGCAAGACCGAGCTCGCACGGCTGCTCGCGGAGTTCGTCTTCGGCAGCCCCGACCGCCTGCTGCGCTTCGACCTCTCGGAGTTCAAGGACTACCACGCCTTCGAGCTGCTCCTCGGGTCGCCGCGCCGCAAGGACTCGCCCGCGCGCCTGCTCGACCCGGTGCGCGCGCAGCCCTTCCAGGTGGTGCTCTTCGACGAGCTCGAGAAGGCCCACCCCAACCTCTGGGACCTCATCCTGCCGCTGCTCGACGAGGGCCGCATGAGCGCCCCCGACGGCGATGCGGTGGACTTCCGCAACACCATCGTGATCGCCACGTCGAACGTCGGCGCGCAGGAGTCCAACCGCTCGGTGGGCTTCGGCGAGCGCGGGGGCGACGAGCGCGAGGGGCGCATCCGGCAGGCGCTCGAGACCTCCTTCCGCCCGGAGTTCCTCAACCGCTTCCAGCACATCGTGGTGTTCCACTCGCTGTCGTTGCTGGAGCTGCGCACCGTGGCGCGCTTCGAGCTCGCGCGGGTGCTCCAGCGCGAGGGCATCGTGGCGCCAGGGCTCACCGTCGACGTCGACGACGCCGCGCTCGACCTCGTCATCCGCCAGGGCGTCGACGCCCGCTACGGGGCGCGGGCGCTCAAGCGGGAGATCCAGAAGCGGCTCGTGCTGCCGCTCGCCATGACCCTGATGGAGCAGGCCGTGGCGCCGGGCGCCATCCTGCGCATCAACGTGCGCGACGGGGCCATCCGGGTGCGCGTGCTGGAGACCGAGGCCTCCCGGGCCCACCGCGCGAGCTTCCTGCCGACGCCGCGGGTCGAGCCCCGCGCGATCGACCGCGAGGCGCTGCGCGAGCAGCTGAAGCAGGCCGAAGGGTCCTTCGACGGGCTGATGGAGCTGGTGCAGCTCCCGGCCGCCCTCGACCGCCGGGGCGAGCTGCTGAGCGCGCGGGAGGTGCCGGGCTTCTGGCGCGACGCCGCGCGGGCCTCGGCCAACGACCGCGAGCTGGAGGTGGCCTCCGACCTCATCGACCGGGTGGAGGCCCTGGAGGAGCGCATCGCGGGCGCCCGCGACGCGCTGGAGAAGGGCGCGTCGCGGCGGGCCCTGGAGAGCGCCGCGCAGGAGGTGCGGGCGCTGGAGGAGGCCCTGCGCAGCGCGCGCCGCGAGCTCGTGGTGCTGGGCGCGGCGGGGCGGGTCGACGCGCTGATGGAGTGCCGGGTGGTGGGCACGAGCGGGCCCGAGATGCGCGACCGGCTCGCGGCGATGTACGTCGAGTGGGCGAAGCACCGGGGCTACACCGTGACGTGGTGGCGGGACCCGCGCGACGACGAGGAGTCGTGGCTGCTGGGCGTGCGCGGGCCCTACGCCTTCGGGCTGCTGCGGGGCGAGGCGGGGCTCCACCGGCTGCGCCTCGCGGGCACCGCCGAGAACCCCGGTCGCCGCGTGGTGGCCGCGGTGCGCGTGGCGCCGTGGGAGACCGGGCGCGCGGTGACGGCCACCAAGGACGGCGAGCGCAGCGTGCGGGGCAGCGGGCGCTTCGGCAGCAAGGTGCGCGCGGTGCTGGAGTACCGCGACCCCGACGGGGGACGGCTGACGCTACAGAACGAGCAGTCCGCGACGGAGAACGCCGCGGCGGCGGGCGAGCTGCTGGCCGCCCTGGCCGACGCGGTCGAGGCCCCGGAGGAGGTCGTGCGACGCTACGACGCCGCGCCGCCGCTGGTGCGCGACGCCCTCACCGGGTGGGTGTCGGGGCGGCCCGACGCGCTCGCGCCCCGCGGCCTCGACGCGCTGCTGGTGCGCCGGGTCGACGCGCTCGCCCTGGAGGACGGGCAGCCGCCCGAGCTGGTCGAGGGGCGGGAGAGCATCGTGGGCGTGCCGCGGGCGTGATCGAGCGCAGCCCGCGGGGGCGTGAGCGCGTTGGCCACTGGGGGAGGCTTCCGTTACGTTCGTGTGAATGAAGCGTGCCATCGGCGGTTGCGTCCTGTTGCTGCTCGGGGTCGCGGCCTGTAGCAGCGAGCCCGAAGCGCGGGTGTCGGACGGCGGCGCCGCGGACGTCGCCGTGGACGTCGCGGCGGGGGACGTGGTCGACGGCGGAGTGGCGTTGGCGGACGCGGGCGATCCTCACGGGGGACTGCGGCTGCCGCGATGTGAGGAGACCGAGCCGGCGGGGGCGGGTGAGCCCGCGGCGGTGGCGTCGACGCTGCTCGGGTCGCTGCTGCCGATGGCGACGCGGGTGATGACGCCCGACACCCGGTCGATGATGAACCCGGTCTTCGAGACGGGCGAGCGGGCCTACCGCGCGCTCGGGTACGACCGCTACGCGCGGGGCCCGGCGGTGGCGCGCGAGCGGCGGATGGACCTCGGCGGCCCTGCGACCGCGCCCGCGTCGGGTCGGCGCTCGCTGGCGTGGTTCGTGGCGCTCTCGGACACGCAGCTCGCGGACGACGAGTCGCCCACCCGCTACGGGGCGCTCGACTCGCCGCAGCTGTCCGGCGCGATCCGCCCGCAGGAGGCCTACCTCCCGCACGCGATGACCGCGATGAACCGCACGCTCCGGGACGTCACCCGGGGCGGCCGGGCGTTTCAGTTCGGGGTGGTGGCGGGCGACTGCGCCGACAGCGCGCAGGAGAACGAGCTCGGGTGGTTCATGCAGCTGATGGACGGCGCGGCGGGCGTGCACGTCGACTCGGCCGCCGACGACGACCCCGTCCCGGGCCCCGGCAACGACCCGAAGGACGCCTTCGACGCCGTGGCCTTCCCCGCGCCCTGGTACTTCGTGCCGGGCAACCACGACGTGATGGTGGTGGGCACCACGGCGCCGACCCCCGCGCAGCGCGCGAGCGCCGTCGGCGCGGTGTCGTCCTTCGGCACCCGGGATTACACCGAGTGGTATGCCCCGCCCCGCCGCGGCGCCGTCCCGCCCGACCCCGCGCGGCGCCTGCTCGACCGGGCGGACATCGTGCGCGCGCTGCGGGCGGGCCCGGCCACGCCCGGCCCGCTGGGCCACGGCTACCCGGCGACCCCCGACGTCGCGACCGGCGCGCACTGGACCGGCGACGTGGTGCCCGGCCTGCTACGGGTGATCGCGCTCGACACCAGCGATTTCTCCGGCGGCTCGCCGGGCATGGTGACGCGGGCGGTCTTCGACGGCTGGCTCCGCGCCGAGCTCGATCGCGCGCAGACCGACGGCGTGCTGGTGCTGCTGGCGTCGCACCACGCGACGACCTTCATCGACCGCCGCGAGGGAGAGTTCGGCGCCGAGCAGCCCGACGCGGTGAGCGCGGCGGAGGTCGAGGCGCGGGTGGCGTCGTACCCCAACGTCATCGCGTGGCTGGTCGGCCACGAGCACGACGTGCGGGTGCGGGCGGTGCGCGGCGCCGACGCGGCGCACCCCGGGTACTGGGAGGTGCAGAGCGGATCGCTGGCCGACTGGCCCAACCAGGTGCGCGCCGTGGAGGTGGTCGACAACGGCGACGGGACGCTCTCCCTCTTCGGAACGATGCTCGACTTCGCCGCGGAGAGCTGCATGGAGCGGCGCTTCCGCCGGCTCTCGGTGATGGACTACGTCTCCGGGTGGGAGGCCTCGCACGTCGGGACGGCGCTCGACCGCAACGTGGAGCTGGTGATCCCGGTGCCCGCGGCGGCGCGGGCGCGCGTCGAGGCGGCGGCGACGACGGCGCCGACGCGCATCGAGAGCGAGACCACCCTGCGCGGGATGCGCTGACGGGGAGAGAAAACCCGCCGCAGGCCCCTCGCCGCCGGCGCGATGGGGGTGCTACCCATCGGGCGCTGTCGGCACCACAGGTCGGCTTCACTCTCCGCCAATTCTCCGATCGACGAAGGATCCCGCCGCATGTTGACCGTCTACGGAAACCCCATGAGCACCTGCACCCGGAAGGTGCTCTGCCTCCTCGATGAGAAGGGCGCAGACTTCGAGTTCAGCGTCGTCGACTTCACCAAGGGGGAGCACAAGCAGCCGGCCCACCTGGCGCGGCAGCCCTTCGGGCAGGTTCCGGCCATCGACCATGACGGCTTCGCGCTCTACGAGTCGCGCGCCATCTGCCGGTACCTCGACGAGGCGCTCGGCGGCCCGAAGCTCATCCCCGGCGACGGGAAGCACCGCGCCATCGTCGAGCAGTGGATCAGCGTGGAGAGCGCCAACTTCACGCCCCACGCGATGAAGATCCTCTACCAGCTCTTCTTCGGCCCGATGCGCGGCCAGGCCCCCGACCAGGCGGTGGTCACCGCGGCCCGCACCGCGCTGCAGCACACCCTCGCCATCGTCGAGCGGCAGCTCGCGCAGACGCCCTTCCTCGCGGGCACGGAGTTCACCCTCGCGGACATCGTCTTCCTCCCGTACATCGAGTACCTCGTGGCCTGCGGGCAGGGCGACCTCTTCACCGCGCGCCCCGCCGTCAGCGCGTGGTGGGCCCGGTGCAGAACCCGCCCGTCGTGGCTCAAGGCCGCGGGCAAGACCTGACACCGGGGCCTCCGTCCGCCGCTCAGCGCTTGCGCAGGGTGCGCAGGGCCTGCTGCGTCGCAGGTGCACAAAGGACTTCGGGGTTGATCGTCATCGCTGGACGATCAACCCCGAAGAGAGACTTAGCAGCGGTCACCGTTGGCGTTTGGGGGGGGGGACGCCGGCGCCGCCGCTCGGAACCCTACATCGCAGGGTTCGTGCCAGGGCGCGATCGATGGAATTACCGGCAATTGTCACGGGTGGAGGGCCCTCGCGCTTGCAGCTTTGCAAGCCGGAAGCTTTCGCATGTGATGGCGGCATGCTCCCCCCCACTGGACACCGGACCGGGGTCACGATGAGTCTGGCGGCCGCCGAGAGGGTTCGGCGCCGGGGAGATTTCATGGGACTGCTCGACTCGATGTTTGGTGGTGGAACCAACCTCACGCTCGCGCTCGACCGACCGACCGGCTCGCCCGGTGGCGTCATCGGCGGGGCCATCACGCTCACCGGCGGCAAGAAGCCGATGAAGCTGAGCGCCCTCAAGGCGCACCTGATCTACGTGTCGGTGCACTCCAACGACCAGGGCGGCCTGCCGGACATCCAGACGCGCGTGGTCGGCGAGCAGACCGTCGCCGCGGGCATCGACCTCATGCCGGGCTCGTCGCACGCGTTCACCTTCCGCATCACGCTGCCCTACGACACGCTCCCGTCGGCGCACAACGTCACCTACCGCGTGCAGGCCGTGGCCGACATCCCCGGCGTGAAGGACCCCTCCGCCGAGGTCGACCTCAAGGTCGTCGACGCCGACCGCGACGCGCACCGCACCATCCCCCTCCAGGAGATCTACGCGCTCTTCCCGGGGCTCCAGTCGCCCGACCCCGCGCAGCTCTGCCGCGCCATGAACGACCTCTTCCTGGAGTGCTACTCCCACGGGGGGCAGTACATGGAGGCCGAGCCCCTGCTCGCCCACCACATGCGCACGGGCAGCGTCGAGGTGCGGCGCCAGGCGCTGCAGGCCTGGGCCAACCTCGTCGACAACCGCGTGCAGCCGCAGCACCTGCAGTCGCTCTACGCCGTCGCCAACATCCCCGGGCTCGACCAGGACACCTTCGACGAGGTGGTCCGCTCGGCGTGCAAGTTCGCCGAGGAGGGCGCCTTCGCGATGGTGCAGCAGCTCGCAACCTACGCCGACCCGCACGTCCGGCGGGTCACCGCGGAGAGCCTGCGCTTCCACGCCGCGTCGCGCTTCCAGGGCAAGCGCGAGCTGCTCATCCAGATGATCCGCGACGCCGACGCGCAGGTGCGCGCCGCGGCCATCATGGCCTTCGGGGACTTCCGCGACGACCAGCAGGTGATGTACGGCGTCGCCAACCAGATCGACACCGACCCGTCGCCCGAGGTGCAGGCCGCGTGCATCGGGACGCTCTCCCTCGCGCACCACCACGGCCTCGGCGAGCTCACCCTCGCGGTGTACGAGAAGCACGTCACCAACCCCAACGAGCGCGTGCGCCAGGAGATCGCGGAGAACATCCACTGGCAGCCCGAGGCCGCCGCGCAGCGCATCTGGGGCATCGCCCAGCGGCTGCTCAGCGACGTCTCGGAGAGCGTGCGGCGCGCGATGGCGTTCCAGTTCTGCAACATGGAGCGCTTCCCGCAGCTGCTGCCGCTCATCCAGCACGCGGCGGAGAACGACCCGTCGGCGGAGGTGCGCCGCGAGGCCCTGCGCGGGATGGCCCGCATCTCGCCGCCGCAGCAGCTCATCGCGTACTACCAGCAGAAGCTCAACCAGAACCCCGACACCGAGACCCTCTGGGCCATCATCGGGGGGCTGCGCGACCACAACACCACCCGCGAGGCCAAGGGCCTGCTCACGCGGCTGGGGCAGCACCCCGACCAGCACATCGCCAACGCCGCCCGCGACGCCATGGGCTGAAGTAGGGTGTCGGCCATGTACTTCGAGACGATCCAACAGATGAAGAAGATGCTCGGCCAGTTCGACCACTGGTTCGAGAAGGCGAGCCACCACGCGAAGGAGAAGTCCTTCGACCCCAACGTGTACCTCGGGCTGCGCCTCGCGCCCGACCAGTTCGCGTTCGCGCGGCAGGTGCAGATCACCTGCGACACCGCGATGCTCACGGCGTCGCGCCTCACCGGCAAGGAGGCCCCCAAGAACGAGGACCACGAGGGCACCCTCGGCGAGCTCTCCGCCCGGGTGCACGCCACCATCGCGTACCTCGACACCTTCACGGCGGATGACTTCGCGGGCGCCGCGACCCGCACCGTCACGCAGCCCCGCTGGGAGGGGAAGTACATGACCGGCGCGGACTACTTCCACCAGCACGCCGTGCCCAACTTCTTCTTCCACCTGTCGCAGGCCTACGCGATCCTCCGTCACAACGGCGTCGGCCTCGGCAAGCGCGACTACCTCGGCGCGCTCGACCTCCGCGCTCCCTGAACTCCCCCACCCCACCCGATCGGCCGCGCGTCGCTCGCTACTTCGCGAGCGCCGCCGCCAGGGCCTTGATGGTCAGCGGCGAGCACCCTTCGGCCTTGTTGTTGACCAGCACCCAGGTCTCCAGCCCTCCACCCATGGCCTCGACGATCACCGAGAGGGTGTCCTCTCGCCGCGCCGGGTCGACGTCCTGGAGGCGGTCGAAGGGCGCGAACTCCCGCCGACGCTCCTCGTAGCGGGTCTGCGGCGGCATGAGCAGCCGCACCACGGCGAAGGGCTGGTCGCGCAGCGGCACCACCGCGCGCTGCCTCCCCGGCAGCGGCATGTGCGTGTGGAGGTTGTAGGCGTGCGCGGCGCGCCGATCGCGCAGCACGCGGGCGTAGGCGCTCTGGAGCAGCCCCGGGTCGCGCAGCTCGACCGCGACGGGGAGGCGCGGGTCGAGCTGCGCGAGGAGCCCGTCGAGGCGCCGGGCGAAGGCCGCCGCGTCGCCGGTGAAGGCCCGCGGGGCCGACGGAAACTCGAAGAGCACCGCGGCCGTGTGCGGCAGGAAGTGACCGAGCAGGGCGTCGCCGAGGTCGCGCTGGAAGCGCGCGACGGAGCAGTAGTCGGGGTTGGCCTGCGGGGCCTCGTCCCGGCGGTTGGGGATGACGGCGGAGGTGACGCTCGCGGGGGCCTTGATGACGCAGCGGAAGCCGGGCGGGAGCTGCGCGGCGTAGCGGTCGAGGTCCGCGGGCGGCAGCGGGCCGTAGTAGCTGCGGTCGATGCCGACGGTGGTGAGCAGCGGGTGGCGGCTGTACTCGCTCAGGCCGTCGCGGGCGAGGTCGCTCTCGGTGTACCTGCGCGACCAGACGATGCCCTCCCACCCCGTCGAGAACCACGAGCTCGTCCCGAAGTGCAGGCGCGGCGGCAGGCGAGCGGCCACCGCGGCGGCCTCGCGGTACACCGGCGCCAGCGGGTCGGAGCCCTTGAAGAGGTCGAGCTGGGCGACAGGAGCGACGCGGCGCGTGGGCATCGGGGGACCGTTGCATCGCAGCGTAGCGGCGCCCGGCGCGCGGGCCAACGATTCGTCGTAGCCTCCGCGGGGTGACGGCGCTGCCCTCCGACGAAGCGATCCGCGAGGGCATGGCGAGGGTGGAGTCCCTCGCGAAGAGCGACCGCCGGGTGCGGGTGCTGGAGGCCATCGGGTGGCCGCGCGAGGTCGAGGAGCGCTTCTTCGCCGGCGGGGCCGACGCCCTGCCGGAGGTGACCTACGAGGTCGACCGCGACGCGCTGCGCGACCGGGTGCGCGAGCTCGACGCGGCGGAGCGCTCGTTCGACGGGGACCACCCGATCACGCTGTGGCTGCGCTCGTCGGTGGCCTCGATGCGCGACGCCTCGCGGATGGTGCTGGCGCTCGGCACGGCGGAGTTCTCGCGGCTGTCGAAGGAGCTGTACGGCGGGCCGCGCACCCGCTTCCACGGCGGCAACGAGCGCAACATCGACCTCGCCCGGCACGTCATCGACCGGCTGCGGCCGCACGGCACCGACGAGGCGACGGACGACGCGCACGATCTGCTCGACGCCGAGGCGATGGCCCAGAGCCTTCGGGCCAGGGTGGCGACGGAGTACCCGGGCATGGCGCTCGCCGTGCTGGTCGATCCCGACGCGACGGCCAAGGTGGTCGCCGGCACGAGCCGGGTGCGGGTGCGCGCGGACGCGACCTTCACCCCGTGGGAGGCCGACGCGCTCTGGCACCACGAGGTGGAGACCCACGCGCTCACGGGGCAGAACGGCGCGGCGCAGCCCGAGGCGGGCTTCCTGCGGGTGGGTGGGCCCCGCTCGACGCGCACGCAGGAGGGCCTCGCGGTGTTCACCGAGATGCACCACCACTGCGCCTCCATCGAGAGATTGGAGCGCCTCGCCAACCGGGTGCTGCTGGTCGACATGGCCGAGCAGGGCGCCAGCTTCGTCGACCTGTACCGCCACCTGGTGGAGCGCGGCGCCCCGGCGCGCGAAGCATATCTCGACGCGCAGCGGGTGTGCCGCGGCGGGCTCGTGGCCGGCGGCGCGCCCTTCACCAAGGACACCGTGTACCTCGCGGGGCTGCTGGACGTGCAGGCCTTCCTGAGCGCGGTGGTGCGCGAGGGCTTCCGCGACGAGATGGAGCTCCTGGTCTGCGGCCGCATCGCCCTGGAGGACCTCACGGCGCTGGTGCACCTGCGCCGCCGGGGCATCCTGCAGCGCCCGCGGTACATCCCGCGCTGGCTGCGCCGCTGGCGGACGCTGGTGCCGGAGTTCGCGTTCCTGTCCTTCCTCGACGCCATCGCGCTCAAGCGGGTGCAGCTCCAGTACGAGGCGCTCATCCACGCCGCGACCGGGGTGTGACGAAATCTTTGTGGCCGCCGCGACCCGCGGTAGGGTCCCTCTTGCCTGAGGGCGCTGCGGTGTCGAGGTCCTCCCTTCTCGACCACCGCGGACAAAAGCCCTCCCGGGTGCGTGGACGATGCAGCGCGTGAGCGCTCGTCGGACTTCGCGGCAGCGGCTCCGTCCTACGGCCGCGCGATTGCTGGGGTGCGTCCGTCCACGCGTTCCCGATCAAAGCAAGCGCGTGGCAGCATGGATGTTGGGGCCGATCTGCCATTTCCCCGCGGCCGCGGGGGTGAGGTCGGCGCCCTCAGATCACCGGCGTGCCGAAGCTCTGCGTGGTGGACTCGGTGCGCTTCACCGGGAAGGGCCCCGGCGTGGGCTCCGGCGGAACCAGCGACGGCGTACGCTGCACCACCGCAGCCGAGAGGGCCTCGACGGGCGCGGGCGCACCCGGGGCGAAGGGCCCGCGCAGCGCCTGGACCCCCACCTGCGCCGGGGCGGCTGCCTCGCCGAAGCGCTCCAGCCACCAGGCGCCCAGCAGGCCCGTGTAGGCCGCGACCACGGAGAGCCCGAGCGCCACCATCCAGATGGTCTGACCCGCCCAGCCGGGCCGCGCCGCGAGCGTGTCGATGGTGATCGCCGCCGCCAGCGCCGCCAGCGGGACGTACAGCCACGGCGCCGCCGAGCGCAGCAGCGCGCGACGCCACGGCACCTGCGACGCCACCAGCTCGACGTCGACCATCACCGTCGGCACCCGCCCCAGCGCCCCGAGCAGCTGGTCGCGGCGGGTGAGCTCGATCTCCAGCGCGCCGCCCATCAGGGCGAGCAGCGGCGCCACGAAGAGGTACCGCGCCTCGGAGGTCTGGCCGTGCACCTGCACCCAGGCCGCGACCCCGGCGAGCGTCGCGAGGCGCAGCCCGAGGGTCTGTCCCTGGACGCGCGCGCGCAGCGTCGCGAGGAAGCGTTGATGCTCGGCGAGGGGGTGGGCGTGGGGTTCCATGAAGCACGGAGCGTAGCGGTGATCGGGGTCGCGGGCCACGGGCCGAGCGTGTAGCGTCCCGGGTCGTCGTCATGACCGAAGTCATCCGCGCCGACGCGCTCCCCGACCCGCTGCGCGACGAGCTGCTCGCCGCCGTGACCGCCGCCACCGGCCTCCCCGCGTCGCTGGTCGCCGCGCGGCGCCTCGCGGGGGGCGCCTCGATGGAGAGCTGGTCGGTCGACCTGCGCGTGGGCGACGCCGTCGAGGCCCTGGTCCTGCGCCGGGACATGGGCGCCAACATGAGCGCCTACGCCCTCGATCGGCCGACGGAGTTCGCGCTCCTCCAGGCCGCCTGCGCCGCGGGGGTGCGCGCGCCGAGGCCCCGCTACCTGTCCCCCGCGGGGGCGGCGAGGCGGTGGTTCCTGATGGAGCGCCTGCCGGGGGAGAGCGTCGGGCGGAAGGTGGTGCGCGCGCCGGAGCTCGCCGCCGCCCGCGAGGTGCTCGCCCGCCAGCTCGGCGAGGCGCTCGCGGTCATCCATCGGGTCCCGGTCGCGCAGGGGTTGCCCGCGATCCCGGGTCCGACGGAGGGCCGCTCGCCCGCCGAAGAGGCGCTGCACCAGGCGCGCGCCGTGCTCGCCACCCTCGGGCTCCGCAACCCCGTCTGGAGCTACGCCCTGCGCTGGCTCGGGCAGCGCGTGCCGGCCTGGGACGGCGCGCTCGTGCTGGTGCACGGCGACTATCGCATCGGCAACCTGCTGGTCGACCGCGACGGCCTCGCGGGGGTGCTCGACTGGGAGTTCGCGCACCTGGGCGACCGCCACGAAGACCTCGCGTGGGTCACCGTGCGCGACTGGCGCTTCGAGCAGGACGCGCGCGTGGTGGGCGGCGTCGGGTCGCTCGACGATTACCTGGACGGGTATGCCTCCGCCGGCGGCCTCCCCGTCGACCGCGACGCCTTCGTCTGGTGGGACCTCATCGGCAACCTCCGCTGGGCGCTCATGTGCCACGCCCAGGCCGACCGCCACCTGCGCGGCGCCGACCGCTCGGTCGAGCTGTTGAGCCTCGGGCGCAAGGCCGCCGAGATGGAGTGGGAGCTCATCGACCGCATCGACGCCATCGAGAAGGGAGGGCGCTGAGCCCATGTCCGACGACCGCGACGCCTTCGAGCAGCACCCCAGCGCCCTCGACCTCATCGACGCCGCGCGCGAGCACCTCGCGACCCGGGTGCTCCCCGCCATCACCGACCCGCGGCTGCGCTTCGAGACCCTCGTCGCGACGCACGTGCTCGGGGTCGCCTCGCGCGAGCTCTCCCGGGGCCCGGAGATGACCGCGGAGATCGACCGGGGGAGGGCGGCGCTGCCGGGCTCGCCCGTGCACGACGAGGCCCTGTGCGCGCTCATCGAGGAGGGGCGCTACGACGACCCCGAGGCGGGCGCGGCGCTGCGCCGCTGGCTCCAGGCGCGCAACGAGCTCTCGCTCTTCGCCTGGAACCCGCTCTTCCTCATGCGGGTAAAGGGCTGACGAGATCTCCGTTGGTGTCGGCGCGCGCCGGCACGGTGAGCCCGTCGTCCTTGAAGCGCTCGTAGAGGGTCGAGCGCGCGATGCCCAGCGCCCGCGGGGTGCGCACCAGGAGGCGACGGGGCGCGGATCGCGCCAGGCCCGAAGGGGGGGCTCAGGGCGGGCGCAGCACGAGGCCGAGGTGGACGGATGCGCGGGGCTCGGAGACGCGCGCCTGTCGCCAGGTGAGGAAGGCGTCGCCGAGGCAGGCGGACAGGCCCCGGGCGAGCACCGGGGGGTCGAGCTCGACCGCGGCGGCACGGCCGGAGAGGGCGAGGCGGAGCACCACGTCGACGCGGCGCAGGTCGGAGAGGGGGCCCGGGTCGAGGGCGCGCGCCTGGTCGACGCAGCGGGTGATCGCGGGGAGCACCGTCGGGAGGGCGAGGCGGGCGTCGACGGCGGAGGCGCGCTCGACCCGGAGGAGCCGCAGATCGACGGGGCCCGCGGGGGTTCGTGGGGGCAGGCGATGGCGGCGGGCGCGACCCTGCGCCGCGACGGTCGAGGCCGCGACGAGGGCGGCGAGCAGTGCGGCGAGGGCGCTGCGGCGGGTCAAGTCCCGGCGTCGGGGCGCGGGTGGCAGAGCGTCGGCGGGCGGTACGCGGGCACCTCGCGGAGGAGGGCGTCGCTCACCTGGTTGTCGTCGATGATGCGGCGCATCGTGGCGGCGCCGGGGGTCGGGACGCGGGGCCGGGCGGGGCTGCGGTAGTCGACCGTGTACAGCCCGAAGCGGGCGCAGAAGCCCTCGGCCCACTCGAAGTTGTCGATGATCGACCAGTGGAAATACCCGCGCACGTCGAGGCCCTCGCGGATGGCGCGGGCGACGATGGCGAGGTGCTCGGCGAGGTAGCGCGGGCGGTTGGCGCCCGAGGCGTCGGCGAGGCCGTTCTCGGTGATGAGCACCGGGAGGTTGAAGCGCCGAAGCTCGCGCATCACCAGGAGGAACCCCTGGGGGTAGAGGTCCCAGTCGAGGTCGGACTTGGGCAGCGGGGTGGGGAGGGAGACCTGCTGCGGTAGCCCGCGGAGGATGGGCAGCGTCGGGAGGCCGCGCACCAGGGAGAGCCCGTAGTAGTTGAGCCCGATGAAGTCCGCGCGGGCGCGGAGCGAGGGGTCGTTGGTGCGGTCGTTGGGGCCGGTGAGGGTGCCGTCGGCGTCGGCGTCGAGGTCGCCGCGGACGATGGCGTTCATGAAGAGGTCGTTGTTGACGTACGACGACGCGCGCGCGCCCGCCTCGTCGGCCGGGTTGCCGGGCCGCTCGGCGCGGAACACCCGGTTGTGCGTGGCGATGGAGACCAGCGCGGGGCGCCCGCCGGTGCCCCCGACGCCCGCGTCGGCGTTGGCAGCCACGGTGAAGGTGTCGGCCTCGTGGAGGGCGTCGTAGCCGCGGGCGTGGGCGCGAATCATGTTGCCCACGAGGCGCAGCACCCGGGCGAAGTTGAGCGGCGCGCCGGGGGGAAAGACCCCTTGGAGGTATCCACCCGCGGCGACGACGAGGGGTTCGTTGAGGGTGATCCACCAGTCGACCTGGCGGCCGTACTCGGCCCCGGCGAAGCGGGCCCAGGCGCCGAAGTCGTCGACGATGCCGTCGCGCACGAAGCCCTGCGTGTCGAAGGGCATCGAGAGGTCGTTGAGGTAGTCGGGGAGCACGAAGTGGTAGAGCGTGACCATCGGCACGAGGCGCCGGGCGGCCACGGCGTCGAGCACGCGGTGGTAGTAGGCGACGCCGTCGGGGTCGGCCGCGGCGCGGCACTCGGTCATGAACTCCGTGAGGGGTCGGGCGCGGGCGGCGGCGCAGCGGTCCCACGCGGCGCGGGTGGGGAAGACGCGCGACCAGTCGAAGCCGAAGCGGTAGGCGTTCTGGTGGGTGGCGACGAGGGCGTCGAGGTCGGCGGCGAAGTTGGTGTAGCTCTGCGGGCCGTTGTTGGCGCGGTCGCCGTTGAGGATGCGGCCGGGCATGCGCTCCCACTGGCCCCAGTCGGTGCGCTCGAGTCCGCCTTCGATCTGGTACGGCGCCGTGGCCGAGCCCCAGAGGAAGCCCGGCGGGAACGATCCGCGGGGGGACGGGTCGAAGGGCTCGATGGTGAGCGGGACGTCCGCGGGCGGGACGTCTTCGGTCACCACGGGACTGTCGGCCGTGGTCGCGTCGGCGGGGCCGAGGTCGTTGCCGGGGGCGTCCACCGAAGCGTCGACCGGGGGCGCGTCGGAGGTGTCGTCGCAGGCGGTGAGTACCAGGGGGAGTAAAACGAGGGCTGGCGGGAGACGCATGGTGGGACGGTACGCTACCAGAGCCCAGGGCGACCCGGGGCGCGTGGGGTATGGTGCGCGCACATGAGCGCAGCAGAGACGGGCTCGAGCCACCTGGTGGTGGGCGTGGCGGGGCACATCGACCACGGCAAGACCGCGCTGGTGAAGGCGCTCACGGGGGTCGACACGGACCGGCTGCCCGAGGAGAAGGCCCGGGGGATCACCATCGAGCTCGGCTTTGCGGCGCTCACCCTCGACGACGGGCGGCGCGCGGCGGTGATCGACATGCCCGGGCACGAGCGCTTCGTGCGCACCATGATCGCGGGGGCGGGCGGGGTCGACCTGATGCTGCTGGTGGTGGCGGCCAACGAGGGGGTGATGCCCCAGACGCGGGAGCACCTCGCCATCGCCGACCTGGTGGGCGTCCGCGGCGGGGTGTGCGCGCTGTCGAAGTGCGACCTCGCGAGCGAGGACCTCATCGAGCTCGCCATCGAGGAGGTGCGCGAGGTGCTGCGGGGCACGGCCCTCGACGGGGCGCCGGTGATCCCGGTGAGCGCGAAGGAGGGCACCGGCGTCGAGGCGCTACGGGCGGCGCTGGGCGCGGCGTCGGTGGCGCCCCGGGACGCGAGCGGGGCGCCGGTGATGCCCATCGACCGGGTGTTCGCGCGCAAGGGTTTTGGCGTGGTGGTGACGGGCACCCTGGTGGCCGGAACGCTGCGCGAGGGCGAGGTCGTGGCGGTGGGCCCGACGGGGCCGGAGCACCGGGTGCTCGCGGCGAGGGTGCGCGGGCTCCAGGCGCACGGGGCGGCGATGACCGAGGCGCGCGCGGGATCGCGGGTGGCGGTGAACCTGGCGGGCCTGGAGGTGGCGGAGGTTCCGCGGGGGCAGTGGCTCTTCCGCGAGGGGGCGGTGGCGGTCACGACGTCGTTCGACGCGACGGTGCGGCTGCGGCCGGAGACGCGGCGCGCGCTGGGGCGGCGCACGAAGCTGGAGGTGGCCGCGGGGGCGACCTACGCGCTGGCGACGGTGTCGCTGCTCGAGGGCGACTCGCTGGAGCCGGGCGCCGAGGCGCTGGCGCGGGTGAGCACCGACCGGCCGCTGGTGCTGCGGGTGGGCGAGCGGCTGGTGCTGCGCGGTCCGCCGTCGCTGGCGGGCCTCGGGGGCACCGTCGGCGGGCTCACGGTGGTGCGCCCGGTGGCCGAGCGGGTGCGTCGGCGCGCGGTGGCCCTGGAGCGCGCGCGGCGGAGCGCGGCGGGCGACGCGCGGGCGCGCGCGGAGGTGGAGCTGGAGGCCGCGGGGCTGCGCGGGGTCGACGGCGACGGGCTGCTGGCGCGCGCGGGCTACGCGGCCGCGGAGGGGGGCGCCGGGGTGGCGGTCGGGGCCGACCGGTGGGTGTCTCGGCCGGCGCTGGAGGCCTTGCAGGCGAAGGTGCTGGAGGCGCTGAGCGGGCACCACGCGAGGCACCCCGACGAGCGGGGCCTCGGGCGCAGCGGGCTGGCGGCGATGGGAGACGACGCGGTGGTGGACGCGGCGCTGGGCGCGCTGGTGGCGCAGGGGCGGGTGACGCGCGAGGGCGACGTGATCGCGCGGGCGGGGTGGAGGGCGAGGAGCGCGGACGAGACGCCGTACCTGGCGCAGGTGCGCGCGGCGCTCTCGCGGGCGGGCACGGCGGCCCCGCGGGTGGAGGAGATGGCGCAGCAGATGGGCACCGACGCGAAGGGGCTGTCCCTGGCGATCAAGCGCCTGGTCGACCGGGGCGAGGTGCTCAAGGTGACGAGCGAGCTCTACGTGGACGCGGCGGCGATGGGGGCGCTGGAGGCGGGGCTGGTGGCCTGGCTGCGGGAGAAGGGCAGCATCGACGCGCAGGGCTTCAAGGAGCTGAGCGGGCTCTCGCGCAAGTGGGCGATCGGGTACCTGGAGTGGTTCGACGCGCGGAAGGTGACGCTGCGGGTGGGCGACAAGCGGAAGCTGCGGGGCGGGTGAGGCGGGAGGGGCGAAGGAGCGCCCGAGGCGCCTGCAAGCACCGGCCTCGCCCTCCGAGGGGAGCGCCCGCTCAGGCCCTCCCAGCGGGTCCAACCCGGGGCGACAGCCTCGGGGCTCCGGACGTCGGGCTCCGGACGGTTGGGGGACTGCCCCGGGGCTGTCGCCCCGGGTTGGGCGCACTGGGAGGGCCTGGGCGGGTGCTCCCCTCGAAGGGCGAGGCCGGTGATCGCAGGCTCAGGGCGGATGCTCCCCTCGATCGGCGAGGCCGGCGAGTGCGGGCGCGGGCGGGTGCTTCGCTCGATCGGCGAGGCCGGTGATCGCAGGCGTGAGCGGGTGCTTCGCTCGAGGCTCTCATTTCGCTGTGGAAAGGTACGGCCGCCGGGGGAGCCTCCCGCTTCTCCTTGCGGACCGTGGCGTTGGCGAAAGCGAGCGCGGCGACGTCGGCCGTGACCCCCTCCCGCGAGCACCGATGCGCCGAGCGCCTCCAGCGCCACCGGATCGCGCGGGGTCTCGCCGACGAAGCCCCTCTCGGAGGGGTTAGAGCCAGGACCGCATTGGGCAAGCGGTCGCCCCACGCCACAGCGCTACGCCCCGTAGGTCTCGCCCAGGCAGGTGACGATCGCCGCGGACTCGAACATCGACGTGCCCGTGTTGGGGTCGACCAGGCAGAGGACCATCATCCGCCCGCTCATCGCCTCGAAGGCTGCGCGCTTCGAGGAGCCCTTGGCGACGTTGTGCAGCACGTACGGGATCTCCAGCTCGCAGAGCGCCTCGCGGGCGATGCGGCCGTACGGCGAGATCTCGAAGCTGTACGGCTCCAGCGGCTGCGCAGGGGCCTTCGAGGGCCGGGCGACGCCCCCGTGGCCCGCGCGAAAGGCCGAGCCCACCATCGAGCGGTGGAGGCTTCGCCACGGCGCGTGTGGCGCACGGCGCTCAGCGTGTCGCAGCAATGACCCGCGGGACGGCGCGGCGATGGCGTTACGATGCGCGGGCCACTGGCGGTGCGTCGTCGTGCGCGCCACACACTGCCGCAGGAGAGGATCATCGAACCCGATGCCGTGCCGACCGCCGCCGCCGCTGCCCCGCCCGACCCTGCCGCCCGTGGCGAGGGCGGACTAGTACCGCGTCGCAAGAGTTCTGACGGGTTGAGCAGGGCGCCTTGGGAGGAGAACCGCAAGGGTCGCAAGGGTCGCAAGGGAGCGACGGACTTGGGCGGGCAGGTGCTCCAACGCTCTCGCGAACCCGATGCGGCAGCGGCAGCGCCAGCGCCGGCGGAACTCCCCTTGCGACCCTTGCGACCCTTGCGGTTCGTATCCTCCGAGGCAGCCTGGCTCAACCCGTCAGAACTCTTGCGACGCGGTACTAGGCGTGCCGAAGCGGCGAGGGGGCGTGGTGCTCCTCGGGGCGCTCTGCCTCGCGGCGCTCGTGCTCGCGCTGCGCTACCGCGCCGGCGCCCAGCAGCGGGGGGCGTCGAGCGCCCGGGAGGCCGCCGCCGCGCGCGACCGCCCGGTGCCGGTGCTCGTGGTCGCGGTCGAGCAGCGCGACGTGCCGCTCTACCTCGAGGGCCTCGGCACCGTCGCCGCGTACAACACCGTCACCGTGCGCGCCCGGGTGGAGGGTCGCCTCGACGCCGTGCGCTTCACCGAGGGGCAGGCGGTGCGCCGCGGCGACGTGCTCGCGCAGATCGACCCGCGGCCCTTCGCCATCGCCGTGCGCCAGGCCGAGGCCGTCGCGGCGCGCGACCGGGCGCTCGTCGCCAACCACCGCCGCGCGCTCGACCGCGCCCGCGCCCTGCTCGCGCAGCAGATCGGCGCCCAGGCCGAGGTCGACGCGGCGCTCGGCGCCTTCGAGCAGGCCCAGGCCTCGCTGCGCGCCGACGAGGCCCAGGTGGCGGCCGCGCGGCTCAACCTCGACTTCGCGCGCATCACCTCGCCCATCGACGGCGTCACCGGGCTGCGGCAGGTGGACGTCGGCAACGTGGTGCGCCCGGGCGACGTCAACGGCATCGTGCTGGTGCGCCAGGTCGACCCCATCGCGGTGATGTTCTCGCTGCCGCAGGACGAGCTCGGGCGCATCACGGCGGAGATGGCCCGCGGGGCGCTGCCGGTGGAGGTGTTCAGCCGCGACGGGGCGACGCGCCTCGGCGTCGGGTCGCTCGCGGTCATCGACAACCAGATCAACCAGGCCACCGCCACGCTGCGCCTCAAGGCCGTGTTCGCCAACCCCGGGCGCGCGCTCTGGCCCGACCAGTTCGTCAAGACGCGCCTGCTGCTCACCACCGCGCGGGGCGCCGTCGTCGTGCCCGCGGCGGCCGTCCAGCGCGGGCCGCAGGGGACCTTCGCGTACCTCGTCGCGTCCGACCAGCGGGTGTCCGTGCGGCCGCTGCGGGTGGGGCGCATCGAGGGCGAGCAGGCCATCGTCGCCGAGGGTCTCCGCGCGGGTGACCGCGTCGTCGTGGAGGGCGCGAGCCGCCTGCGGGCCGGCGCCCTGGTGCAGACCCGCGCGGGCCGCGCGCCGTGAGCATCCTCTCGGAGCCCTTCATCCGCCGGCCGGTGGCCACCTCGCTGCTGATGGTGGCGCTGCTGCTCGCGGGGCTCGTCGCGTTCTGGCAGCTGCCCGTCGCGCCGCTGCCGCAGGTCGACTACCCCACCATCGTGGTGGCGACGGCGCTCCCCGGCGCGAGCGCCGAGACCATGGCCTCGTCGGTCACCAGCGCGCTCGAGCGCCAGCTCGGGGCCATCGCGGGCCTCTCGCAGATGACCTCCATGAGCAGCTTCGGGACCTCGCAGATCACCCTGCAGTTCAGCCTCGACCGGCCCATCGCGGCGGCCGAGCAGGACGTGCAGGCGGCCATCAACGCGGCCTCGTCGCTGCTGCCGCGCACGCTCCCGTCGCCGCCGACCTACAGCCGCAGCAACCCCGCCGACACGCCGGTGCTCACCCTCGCGGTCACGTCGCGCTCGCTCCCGCTCACGCAGGTCGACGACCAGGCCGACTCCATCCTCGCGCAGAAGATCTCGCAGGTCGCGGGGGTGGGCCTGGTCACCCTCAACGGGCGGCAGAAGCCCGCCGTGCGGGTGCAGGTCGACCCGGCCGCCCTGGCAGGCACCGACCTCACCCTGGCGGACGTGCGCGCCGCCATCGCCGCCGCCAACGTGCACCAGCCCGCTGGGAACATCGACGGCCCGCGGCAGAGCTACACCCTCGCCACCAACGACCAGCTCACCTCCGCGGAGGGCTTCCGCTCGATCGTGCTGGCCTACCGCGGCGGCGCGCCCATCCGGCTGCGCGAGGTCGCGACGGTGGTCGACGCCGCGGAGAACGCCCAGCTCGCGGGCTGGGCCAACGGGCAGCGGGCGATCATCCTGAGCGTGCGGCGCCAGCCGGGCGCCAACATCATCGACGTCACCGACCGCATCAAGGCGCTGCTCCCCCGGCTGCGCGCGGCGCTCCCGCAGGGCGTGGAGGTGACCATCGTCAGCGACCGCACGGAGACCATCCGCGCCTCGGTCGAGGACGTGGGGTTCACCCTCGCGCTCACCATCGGCCTCGTGGTGCTGGTGATCTTCTTCTTCCTGCGCAGCGTGCGGGCGACGGTGATCCCCGGCGTGGCCGTGCCCCTCTCCCTGCTGGGCACCTTCGGCGTGATGTACGCGCTCGGGTACTCGCTCAACAACCTCACGCTGATGGCCCTCACCATCTCGACGGGCTTCGTCGTCGACGACGCCATCGTGGTGACCGAGAACATCGCCCGGCACATCGAGGAGGGCGACGAGCCCTTCGAGGCCGCCCTCAAGGGGGCGAAGCAGATCGGGTTCACCATCGTGTCGCTCACCGTGTCGCTGGTGGCGGTGCTCATCCCGCTGCTCTTCATGGGGGGCATCATCGGGCGGCTGTTTCGCGAGTTCGCGGTGACCCTCGCGGCGGCCATCGGGGTGTCCGCCGTGCTCTCGCTCACGCTCACCCCGATGATGGCCGCGCACCTGCTCAAGCCCGAAGCCCCGGCCCAGCAGCGGGGGCGGCTCTACAAGCGCTCCGAGCGCGCCTGGGACGCCACCAGCGCGGCCTACGACGCCGGGCTGAAATGGGTGTTCGCGCACCAGCGGGTGACGCTGCTCTCGACCCTCGCCACGGTGGGGCTCACGGCCCTGCTCGCGGTGGCGGTCCCGAAGGGATTCTTCCCGCAGCAGGACACCGGGCTCATCGTGGGCGTGACGGAGGCGTCGCCGGAGGCGTCGTTCGAGCGCATGAGCGAGCGCCAGCAGGCGGTGGCCGACGTGGCGCGGGTCGACCCCGACGTGGCCGGCGTGGTGTCGTTCATCGGGGCCGACGGCACCAACCCGACGCCCAACACCGGCCGGCTCTCGATCACGCTGAAGCCGCGGGCGGAGCGCGAGGCCGACGCGGAGGCGGTCATCGCGCGGCTCCAGCGCAACCTGCGCCGCGTCGAGGGCGTGAGCGTCTACCTCCAGTCCGTGCAGGACCTCCAGGTGGACACCCGCACCGCCCGCACGCAGTACCAGTACACCCTCGAGGACTCCGACCCCGACGAGCTCGCCGCGTGGGCGCCGCGGCTCATGCGCGAGCTCCGGGGGCTGCGCGACCTCACCAGCGACCTCCAGGGGTCGGGCCTCGCGCTGGCCGTCGACGTCGACCGCGACACCGCCTCGCGCATGGGCGTCACGGCGCAGGCCATCGACGACACCCTCTACGACGCCTTCGGGCAGCGGCAGGCGTCGCTCATCTTCACGCAGCTCAACCAGTACCGGGTGATCCTGGAGCTGGGCCCGGAGCACCAGCGCGACGCCCGGGCGCTCGAGCGGCTGTACGTGCGCGCGCAGGACGGCGGCCAGGTGCCGCTCTCGGCCTTCTGCCGCTTCGAGGAGCGCCCGTCGCGCCTCGCGGTGATGCACCAGGGGCAGTTTCCGGTGGTCACGCTGTCCTTCAATCTCGCGCCCGGGACCTCCCTCGGCGAGGCCGTCGCGCTCATCGCCGCGGCCGAGCGGCGCATCGGGATGCCGCCGGGCATCCGCGCGCAGTTTCAGGGCGCGGCGCAGGCCTTCCAGGAGTCGCTGGAGAGCCAGGCCGTGCTCATCCTCGCGGCCCTCATCGCCGTCTACATCGTGCTGGGCGTGCTCTACGAGAGCTTCATCCACCCGATCACGATCCTGTCGACGCTGCCGTCGGCGGGCGTCGGCGCCTTCGCGGCGCTGCTCGTGACGGGCACCGAGTTCAGCGTCATCGCCCTCATCGGCGTCGTGCTCCTCATCGGCATCGTGAAGAAGAACGCCATCATGATGATCGACTTCGCCCTCGAGGCCGAGCGGACGGAGGGGCTCACCGCGGAGGCGTCGATTCGCAAGGCGTGCCTGCTGCGCTTCCGGCCCATCATGATGACCACCATGGCGGCGCTGCTGGGCGCGCTGCCGCTCGCGCTGGGCACCGGCACCGGGGCCGAGCTGCGCCGCCCGCTCGGCATCGCGATCGTCGGGGGGCTGCTGGTGTCGCAGCTGCTGACGCTGTTCACCACGCCGGTGATCTACCTGGCGCTCGACCGCTACACCCGCCGCCGGAGGCGCTGAGGGCTTCAGCCCTCGCGCTCGCGCTTCGCTCGCTCGTAGTCCGCGAGGGGAAGGCCCACCGGGCCGTCGGCGAAGTCGTCGCGGTACCAGCGGGGTGCCCGACGAAATCGAAGGCCTGGGCGGGTGCTCCCCTCGGAGGGCGAGGCCGACGATTGCGGGCGCGGGCGGGTGCTCCGCCCAGCGCTTCAAGTCCCCTGTGGAAAGGCACTCGTCGCCACCTCGATGAGCGCGACACCGTTGGGCGCTCGGGCACGGCGCCCCCCGGTGAGGGTCAGCGCCAGCGCACGACGACGTCGCTGAACCCGAGGCCGCGCACCAGGCTGCTCACCGTGTGCGCGGCGCTGACCTTCGCGCGCTCGAGGATGCCGGACTCCAGCGCGCCGCGGGCGATGGAGCGCTCGGCCTCCAGGCGGGCCCGTGACTCCAGGGCCTCGGAGCGCCGCGCGAGCACGTCGGTGCTGCGGCTGTGGACGTGGGTGTGCTCGCTGTCGAGGCGGGAGACGAACACCTGCGGGGCTGGCAGGGTGAGGGTGACCTGGCGGGTCGCCGGGTCGACGCGCACGTCCTCGGGGCGCAGCGCGGCGAGGTCGACGCCCGCGATCACCTCGCCCACGGCCACCAGCAAGATGGAGTCCTCGGCGTGCACGAGGCCGAAGGCGTGCTCCTGCTCGTCGCGCAGGTCGATGACGCGCTCCATGTGGAAGGTCACGCTCTCCAGGCGCGCGAGCTCCTGCACCGAGCGCAGCACGTTGGGCGTCGGGCGCACCACCGTGGTGGTGGCGCTCGCCGAGGGGGCGGGCCGCGCCGTGTAGGTGGTGGCGGCGACCGAGGCGGCGACCGACGCGGCCACGATGAGGAGTGCGCCCGCGGCGCCAGAGGAGTGCTTCGCCATGATGGTGGCAGCAGTGTACGCGCGCCACCACGGCCGCGCCCGTGACCGTCAGAGGTAGCTCATCCACCAGTCGCGCCGCCGGGCCTTCACCCCGGCGAACCAGCGGCACAGGGGGTAGAGCGCCGGCACCACCAGGCCCCAGCCCACGTACGCGGCCCAGAGGCCGAGCCCGGTGCGGCCGCGCGACGCGATGGCCTCTGCGCCGAAGCGCGAGAAGGAGATGGCGGCGCCGGTCCAGCGCATCACCACGAGGTGGGCGAAGTAGTAGAGCAGCGGCACGCCGCCGAAGACCGTGAGCGCGCGGGTGACCCGGCCGGGCCTCGCGCCGTCGAGCCAGGCGAGCGCGCAGAGGGCGGGGCCCAGGGTCATGAGGGCGTAGAGCAGCGACGGCGGGTACTTGTCGCAGTGGAGGAAGGACATCGCCGTGAAGAGCGCGCCGCGGGGCTGCGAGACCCAGGGCACCGGGTCGCCGTAGAGGTTGAGCGCGCGGAGGGCGACGAAGGCCCCGGTGAGCGCGAGCCCCAGGCGCATCGTGCGCGGGCGGCGCACGGCCAGGGGGATCTTCATCCACGACCCGAAGGCGTAGCCCAGGGCGATGACGCCGATCCACGGGAGCACGGGGTAGGCGATGTAGAGTCGGCGGCCGCGGAGGGGCTCGAGGACGCCGCCCTCGTGGGCGATGGTCCAGAGCCAGTCGAGGCGGCCGAAGGCGGCGGGCTCGAGGCCGTCGAGGAGGTTGTGCCCCGCGAGGACGGCCGCGCCGACGAGGCCGACGGCGCGCAGCGGCAGGCGGCTGAGGGCCGCGAGCGCCACCATCGACCAGCCGATGGCCCAGATCACCTGCGCGAGGGTGAAGCGGTAGAAGGGGTCCGGGGTCCACCCGAGGCGCATCGCGGTGAGCTCGAGGAAGACCAGCCAGAGGCCGCGGGTGAGCAGGAAGCGCGAGCCCGCGGCGGGGCCGTTCTTGTCGCGGTAGAGGAAGGCCGCGGTGCCCGCGAGGAAGACGAACACGGGCGCGCAGAAGTGGGTGATCCAGCGGGTGAAGAAGAGCGCCGCGGTGGTGGTGGCGAGGTTGGTCGGCTCGCTGCGGAAGCCGTCGGCGTAGAAGTCACGCGCGTGGTCGAGGGCCATGAGGACCATCACCGCGCCGCGGAGCGCGTCGATGCCGGCGTTGCGCTCGCGCGGGCCCGGGGTTTGTTCGGCGGGGGGGCGGTCGGGGGTCATGGTGCTCCGAGGGTGGCGCGGAGGAGCACCTCGGTGGAGGCGTCCGCGCCGGGGGCGACCGTCGCCGCCGAGGCGCACCCGAGCAGCAGGACGGACGCCGCGAGGCCGAGGCTCTGTCGCACGGCCGCGGGTCTCTCTCAGCGAGGCGCTGGGATCTGGGTGGCGAGGAGGGCCAGGAGTCGGTCGAAGTCCACGGGCTTCACCAGGTGATGCTCGCAGCCCGCGCGGCGGGAGCGCTCACGGTCCTCGGGGCGGCCGTAGCCCGAGACGGCGATGAGCAGCGGGGTCTTGCCACCGGACTTCGCCACGATGCACTCGGCCACCTCGATGCCGTGCATCCCCGGCAGCCCGAGGTCGAGCAGCACGACGTCGGGGCGCTCGCTCTCGGCGAGGCTGAGGGCGCTGGGCCCGTCGCCGGCGGTGAGCGCTTCGTGGCCGTACATCTTGAGCATCTCGGCGGTCATCTCGGCGACGTCTTCGCTGTCGTCGACGACGAGCACACGGAGCGCAGCTGAGCTGGGGACGAAGCGATCAGCGGGGTCCATCGGAGGGGCCGCAGTCTAGGCTCGACCGCGCGCCCTGCAATGGCCTCCGTCGGCGGAAGGTCAGCGGGAGGGATGGACCCTCACGGTACCGATCAGATCTTGGGCGAGCGGTGCGAGAGGCCCGGGGTGCGCGGACGGGTGCCGGTGGTGCCGGCGCCGCCGGTGCCCTTCGCCGCGTCGTCGGCGGGGTCGATGATGACCCCGCGAGCGGTGGCCTCGACCTCCTGGGCCTTGCCCTCGACCTGGCCGACCACGTCGCGGGCCCTGGTCTCGACCTGCTCGACGACGCTCTCGGCGTCGCGCTGGAGCACCCGGAGGCCGCGGCGGAGGGCGGCGCGGTTCTGCGGGCCGGTCTTCGGGGTGAGCAGCATCGCGACGCCCGCGCCGACCGCGGCGCCGACGGCCACGAGGCCGACGCCCGTGGCGATGCGGGAGAAGGTGCTCGGGCGGCGCTGGAGCTTCATCGCGCCGAGCATCCAGCGCATGGGGACGTCGGGGTTGAGCGCGGAGGCGATGGCCTTCACCGAGCCCGCGGCGGCGACCACCTTGCCGAGGGTGGCGAGCTTGTCGCCCGCGGTGCTCACCGGGTCGGAGTGCAGGATCTTCGAGGCCGTCCGGGAGACGTCCTTGCTGACGGTCTTCGTCGTGTCGCTGAGGGCCTCCTGGCCGTGGTGCAGGGTGCCGGCGACGTGCTCGATGGTGCTGGCGGCGAGGTCGGACAGGTTGGACTTCACGGTGTTCAGGTTCATGGTCGTTCTCCGTTCGGGTGTGGTTCTGACGTCATCGTCGAAGCGGGGTCGAGCGCCCGGGTCGGAGCGCTCAACGGCGGTTGGGGTCGGGCTTGTCGTCGCGGCCGACCTCGGCGCCCATGCCGCGGTGGTCGCCGGCCTGCGCCTCGTCCGGGGTCGAGGCGTACAGGGCGGAGTTGCCGCCTTCGGAGACGAAGCGCGAGATCTCCTCCTCGCTGCGGTCCTGCGGGTAGCCGTAGGTCTTCGAGAGGCGGCTGGAGAGCTCGTCGTAGCGACCGTTGACGGCGGCGACGTCGTCGTCGGTGAGCTTCGAGAACTTCGTGCGCACCATCGCCTTGAGGTGGGTCCACTCGCGCGCGAGGCGCTCGCGGATGGACTCGAGGGTGCTGGGTTCGGTGCTGGGCGAGGTCATGGTTGCTCCTGCGACCTTTCGTGTCCGTGGTTTAGACCGCCCGCGGCTTCCCCCGCGGCCGTGCAGCGACCTGAGCAGGGATGGTGCCGACGCTGATTTGAGGTGTTCGGGGTGCCGGGGGGGCGGTGATTCCTGCCACAGCGTGGCGACCTGGGATGAGCGTCGGGAGGCTCAGGCGAACTCGCGCAGCCGCGAGGGCAGGGGCGTGATCGGGTCCGGCGGCGCGATGCCCGCGGGGGGGAGGGTGTCCGCGCGGGCCCGCACGGCGCCGGGGTCGACGGTGACCGGCTCGCTGACGAAGCGCGGGTCGGGCGAGTCGGACACCCGGTCGAGGATCTCGGGGCCGTCGTCGCCGTCCTGCGCGCCGCGGGACTCGAGCAGCCGCTGCATCCCGGTGCGGGCGGCCTCCTGGGCGAGCGAGAGCACCAGCGACCCGACCGCCTCGGTGACGAGCCGCGAGACGAGCGACGGCCGCGGCGGGATCGCGTACTTGAACCACGCGCGCTGCAGCACCCGCAGCGGACGGTTGCGCTCGCGGCGCCGGTGCTCGACGAGCAGACCCAGCGCGAACACGGCGCCCCCCGCGAGGGCGCCCATGAGGGCCGGGCGGAGGCCGCCGCGTACGTGCCCGCCTCCGTCGTCGCCGTCGATCGCGAGGGCGTGCGTCGACGCGCTCGCCGACGTCGCGCCGGGGAGGAGGGACGCCACGTCTCCCACCGCCGCGCGGACCATGCGGCGCCGGCGGTCGAGCGCGTCGAGGGCGCGCGCGAGGCGCTGCACGATGAGGTCGCGCTTGCGGGTGACGAGGGCGTGGCGATCGGCCGGGTCGCGGTCTGCTTCGACGCTCATGCGAGGTTCTCCTTGATCAGGTCCATGTCCGCGCGAACCCGCGAGCGGGTCGCCTCCATCGGGCGCTTCGGGAGCGCGCCGTAGCCCAGGGCCGCCGCGGCCCCCGCCGCGACGACGAAGCCGCCGCCGACCGCCGCCGCGATCGCCGCGGTGCCGCCGAGCGCCAACACCAGCGCCACCGCGAGGAGCGCCAGCGCGACCATCGCCGCCGCGAGGGCCACGCCGAAGGCCACCGCCGCGCGCAGCGCCTCGGCCGCGTGCTGCTTCACCTCCCCGGTCGCCAGCTCGACCTCCAGCTTCACCAGCTCGCGGGCGTCGTCCAGCGCCTCGCGCAGCAGCTCCGCCAGCGGGGCATCTTCGATGTTCACAGGGTCCATCCGCCTTCTCCCTTCCAGCGCCAACGGGTCTATGTGTCGCCTTGCGCCGGGGAGGGCGGCGGCGGGTGCCGCCACGGCTTCTTCCCCGACTTCACGGCGCGCGGGTTGAGCACCTCGTCGAGCATCCCGGCCACCGGGGCGCCCTGCATCCGCTCCTGGAGGAGGTCGGTGAGCTCCTTCGACCAGGGCTTGCCCTCCGCCGCGCGGATGGCCTCCGCGAAGGTCACCGCCGAGGCCGCGTGGCGCTCGCTCTCGGCCTGCAGCTTCCGCCCGCGCAGGATGAGCCGGAGCACCCAGGCGCCCAGCATCAGCGAGAGCGCGACGGCCACCACCGCCACGAGCTGCATCAGCTTCACCCCGCCCTCGGTGAGGTTCGAGATCCTCGCCAGGAAGGACGGCCGCCCGGTGCGCTCCTGCTGCCGCTGCAGCTGCGACATGGCGTCGTTGCTGCCGAGCACCACCTCCCGGGCCAGCGAACGCGAGGCCGCCGCGAGCGCCCCGGAGGTCTGCTCGTTGAGCAGGGCGGTGCGCAGCGCGGGGATGAGGTCGCGGCCGATGCCCTCGGCCATGCCGCGGCTCGCGGCCTCGACGGTCGCCCGGGTGATCCCGCCGGCCATCCGCTCCATGTCGCGCTGGTATCCCTCGCGCAGCACCTCGCGCATGGTGCTCGCGACGGTCTGGCGCATCCCCTCCGCGACGGCCGCCCCGAGGTCCCGGCGCATCCCCTCGGCGAGGCTGCGGCTGAAGGCGCGCGTGAGCGTCGCCATGTAGCGGGTGGCCATCGCCTCGAGGCGCGCGGTGCGCTCGGGCTCGGCGAGCGCGGTCAGGGCGCCGTCGGCGATCTCCCCGGCGAAGTCCCGCGCCGCGGCGTGCATCTCCGGGCTCGCCATCAGCTGGATCATCAGCCGCTGGTTCTCGTCGTCGTTGAGCGCGCGCAGCGTGGAGTTGATCGCCGCGGGCGGCGTGGCGGCGGCGATGTCGCGCGCCATCCCCCGGGGCGTCAGGGCGCACCCCAGGGCTGCGGTCAGCCAGAGCAACCCGAGCGCGCGCACAAGAGACGGAGAGCTCATCGCGCCGGTCCCGTCGCACGCGGAGTGCCATCCGGCGCCGCGCCGCGCACCCACCGCGACATGGTGTGGCGGGACGCCCCGCCCCCGTCGCTCCGGCGCTCAGGTGTGGCGCGATGGCCGGAGTGCCCCCGCGACACAGGCGCGCTGACCGCTCCGGGGGCCCGCTCAGCCCGCCGCTTCGTCCTCCCCCTCCTCGCGCAGCAGCGCGAAGCCCAGGTCAGCCCCCTCGACCGCCGCCGTCGCGTAGGCCGCGGACGTCATCACAGGCCCGCAGCGCGGGGTCGACGGGGGCGCACAGTCGAGCTCGATGCCGACATGGCGGAAGCCCATCGCCTCGAGGCGGGCGACGAGACCGTGGGCGCGCATCGCGGCGAGGGCGCCGTCGGGCCCGTAGATGCCGAGGAAGCGGGAGGCGCCGCGGGTGGAGTGCGAGAGGTCGAGGAGGTCGTCGCTGCCGATGGGCTGCTCGTCGCCCGCGCGTTCGAGGGGGCCGAGACCGCGCGCCACCCCCACGCTCTCGGCGCGCGGACCACGGAGGGGATAGCGGGCTCCGGTACCACCAGGCGTTCACGCTTCGACGGGCCTCCCGAAGGCGCGGAGCCTACCACCGTGCGGGCGCGGGCCATCCTGCGCCGTTCTCGTGGCCATCCCGGCGCGGGTGCTACGGTCGGGGGGTCTCTGTTTCCCCCGGCGCTTGCCAGTACCCCACGGAATGTCCCCCCTGCGCGCACTCGTCCTCCTCGCGGTCCTCTCGTCGGCCTGCGCGCTGGGCGTCGCTCCGGACATCCGTGACGCGGGCCTCGTCGTCGACGAGTGGCGGGTCACCCGCGACGCCGGCGTCCCCGACGACCTCGGGTTTCCCGACGACCTCGGCGCGCCGGCCATGGACGCCCCCGCCGGGGACGACAGCCCCGCCGCCGACCTCGGCGACGCGCCCGACAACGGCCTCCTGCTCGACCTCACGCTCCCGGTCGACGTCCCCGTGGTCGTCGACCGCCCCCCGGTCGACCTCGGGTGCGGCGCCACGCCCGGGCGAACCTGCGCGCCGGGCGAGCGCCGCGCCTGCGGCAACTGCGGCACGCAGACCTGCACCGGCGACTGCGAGTGGTCGGCGTGCGCGGGCGGCGGGGTGTGCGCCGCGGGCGCTACGCGCACCCAGCCCTGCGGCAATTGCGGCACGCAGAGCCAGCGCTGCTCGGCGGCGTGCAGGTGGGAGTCCGTCGGTGGCTGCGCGGGCAGCGGCCCCTGCGCGCCGGGCGCGACGCAGGGCGGCGGGTGCGACCCGTGCTCGCAGCAGGTCTGCCAGAGCAACTGCAACTGGGGCGGCTGCGGGCTGCGCCCGGGCAGCGCGTGCGAGTACCGGGCGGGGCGGCACAGCCGGTCGTGCGGCGCGTGCCGGTGCGGGCTCCAGTTCTGCCTGGGGTCGTGCCAGTGGAGCACGAGCTGCGTGTCGTGCTGCACCACCTGCGGCGGGTGCCTGTAGGCCGTCGGGTCAGCGCCGCGCGGAGACCTCCCGGGCGTACAGCTCGAAGGCCGCGACGAAGCGCGCGACGGCGAGGGGCCCGAGGATGATCCCCCAGCCGCCGAAGGCCTCGAGGCCGCCGAAGATGCCGAGGAAGAGCAGGAGGGGGTGGATCTTCCCGGCGCCCAGACGAGCGCGGCGAGGGCGCGGAACTGCGAGGACTTCACGGTGGCGTCGGGGCCTTCGTCGGGGGTGGTCATCCGCCGCTACCCGTTGGGGCCCCGGGGCGGATTCCGCCACCGGGGACGCTGCGGGATTCGGCCCGCGCGCGACGGGTGGACGGCCGCCGCCTCGCGGTGCGACCTTGCGCCCATGACCAACCTGCTCGCCCACCTGCTCACCGCCGACGCCACGCCGGTGGCGTGCGCGACCGTCGACGCGTGGTGGCCCCGGCTGGTGGCCGCGGCGGCAGGCTTCGAGACCACCATCGACCGCGCCGTCGGCGGAGGCTTCGCGGCCGACCGGCTCGGGTGGGCCTTCGCGGCGGGATACCACCAGGCGCTCCAGGCCCTCGTGCCGTCGCTGCCGCCGGGGCTCCCCGCGGCGCTCGCGGCCACCGAGGCGGGCGGCGGCCACCCCCGCGCGATGGCCACGACGCTCACCCCCACGGGCGACGGGCGGTGGTCCCTCGACGGCACCAAGCGCTTCGTCACGCTGGGCCGCCACGCCCGCACGCTGCTGGTGGTGGCCTCGGTCGGGGGCGACGCCGGGGGCCGCAACGCGCTGCGCCTCGCGCGGGTGCGTGCCGACGCCCCGGGGATCAGCCTGGCGGCGCTGCCCGAGACGCCCTTCGCGCCGGAGATCGAGCACGCCCAGGCGGTCTTCGCGGGGGTGCGCGTGGCGGCCGACGACCTGCTGCCCGGCGACGGCTACGAGCGCTACCTCAAGCCCTTCCGCACCGTCGAAGACCTCCACGTGCTGGGCGCCTCGCTCGGTCACCTGCTCGCCGCCGCGCGGCGCTACGCGTGGCCCGAGGCCCTGCGCGAAGACCTGCTCGCCGCCGTGGTCACGGTGCGGTCGCTGGGCGCGATGGCGCCCTCGGGCGCGGCGGTGCACGTCGCGCTGGCGGGGGTGTTCCGCGCGGTGGGGCGGGCGACGGCGACGGCGGACGAGTTCTACGCCGCCGCGGCGGACGACGAGGCCGCGCGCTGGGTGCGCGACCGGGGGCTTCTGGGCGTGGCCGAGCGGGTGCGGGAGATGCGGCGCGTGGCGGCGTGGCGGACGCTCGCCGGGTCGGACGTGTGATCAGCGGCAGGTGGTGAGCGAGCCGCCGTTGAGGTTCACCGACACGCCGCTGATGGAGCGCGCCGAGCAGCAGTCGTCGATGTGCGTGAGCACGATGCGGTTGCGCCCCGGGATGATGTAGCGCGCGAGGTCGGTGGTCGCGCCGTCGGAGCCGAGGAGCACGTACGAGCCGGGGTCGACGATGCCCGTGGGGTAGCGGGCGTTGTGGATGGTGATGCGCACGCCGTCGTCGACGGAGCCGATGCGCACGATGAGCGACGACACCGTGAAGCCCGCGGGGATGTCGAAGAAGGTCTGGAAGAACGTGAACTCCCCGCCGTCGAGGCAGGTGCACGACCGGCCGCACAGGGCCGACGAGTCGGCGAAGGCGATGTCGGTGCGCGCGACCGCCGTCCACGCGGCGTCGCCCTCCGGCGGGATCGACGCCAGCGCGTACTCGCCGGGGTCGCCGTGCACGGAGAAGGTGCGGCCGAAGCACACCGGCCCGGAGGCGCGGTTGATCTGCCAGGGGCTCCCGGAGGCCGTGAGGCAGGGCAGGCAGTTGGTGTTCACCTCCCCCACGCAGGCGCCCCAGTTGGAGGTCCCCCCGGAGGCGACGCAGGTCTGGGTGCCGCCGCGGCAGACGCCCACCCCCTCGGTGCCCGGCGCGCCCGTGTAGCAGGGCCGGGTGGTGTTCGCGACGCACGCGCAGCGGGTGCCGCCGCCCGAGCACGAGCGGTCGATGCCGTCGCAGAGGTCGGGCCGCGGCGTCACCTCGCCCTCGCAGGCGCCCCACGACGAGGCCCCCGCGTTCACCACGCAGCGCTGCGTGCCCGCCCGGCAGGGCCCCACGCCCGCCGTCGAGGGCAGCCCGCTGTAACAACTCCGCGTCGCGCCCGCGAGGCAGGTGCACCCCGTCGTGGCGCCCACGCAGGCCCGGTCGACGCCGTCGCAGCGGTCGGTGACGGGGGTCACCTCGCCCTCGCAGGCGCTCCACACCGACGAGCCGCCGGTGAAGATGCACCGCTGCGTGCCGCCCCGGCAGAGGCCCACGCCCGCGGTGCCGCTCGGGCCGCCGTAGCAGCCGCGGGTGGCGCCCGCGACGCACGCGCAGCGCGACGCCGTGCCCGTGCACGAGCGGTCGACGCCGTCGCAGGTGTCGTCCGTCGGGGTCACCTCGCCCACGCACGCGCCCCACGCGGTGCGCCCCGAGTCGGCGCGGCCGCACACCTGCGAGCCCGCCTGGCACGCCCCGACGCCCTCGGTGCCCGCGGGCCCCGTGTAGCAGGGGCGCGAGCGCCCGAGGATGCACGCGCAGCCCTCCTCCGGGCGCCCGTCGCAGGCGCGGTCGACGCCGTCGCACTGGCCCGCCACCGGCGTGACCTCGCCCTCGCAGGGGCCCCACGCCGCGCCGGTCTCGGTCATCGCGCAGGTCGAGGTGCCCGCGCGGCAGGCGCCTCGGCCCGCGGTCTCGGCCGGGCCCGAGTAGCAGCTGCGGGTCATGCCGGGGGTGCAGGCGCAGCCCTCGTCGATGACGCCGTTGCAGCGCCAGTCCCTGCCCTCGCCGCAGCGCACCGCCTGCGGCGACCCGGCCCCCGCGCACGCGCCCCAGGTGCCGAACTCCCCGGGGCCCTCGCAACGCTGCGTGCCCAGGTTGCAGACCCCGCGGCCGGCCTCCGCGGGCGCGCCGTTGTAACAGCGCTGGATCTGCCCCGGGAGGCAGGGGCACGACTCGTCGATGCGCGCGTCGCAGTTGTCGTCGAGGCCGTTGTTGCAGATCTCCATCGGCACGCAGCCGTTGACCGGCGCCGCCACCACGGCCCCGTCGGGGAGGCGCACCGCGCCGTCGGCGAGCACCACGCTCCCGTCGGGGAAGCCCGCCGGGGCGTCGCTCGCCGGGGTCACCCGGTCGGCCGCCACGGTCGCGTCGGTGGGTGCGTCGGCGTCCATGGCAGGGGCGGCGTCGGTGCGCGGTCGGTCGGTGAGCGCGCTGCCGTCGGCGCGGGCGCCGCCGAGGTCGTCGCCCAGGGTGCTGCCATCGGGGAGCTGCGTGCCGATCTCGGCCTCGAAGCACCCGCCCATCGCCACTGCCACGACACACAAGATCCGACCGCACGCAGACTTCAACGGCCACCTCTGCTTTCGGGCCGATGGTCGCACCCGCGGCGGGACGAGGGAAACCTTCGCGCGAAGTTCGTCGGGTCGAGGAGCAGGGGGTTTGGGAGGGGGGGGGCGGGCGAGCCGCAGGCGGGGGAATGCCGGGAGCCAGGGGGAGCGGGCTCAGTATCCGTCGATGACGGAGAGCGCCTCGTCGTGGGCGGAATTCACGGCGGCCTGCGTGGGCGGCGCCGAGGCCGCGGGCGCGTCGGCGCTGCGGCTCGGGCTCGCGGTGGAGGGGCGGCCGCCGCTGGCGAGGGCGCGGCGCAGCGAGCTGACGTTGCTCACCTGGCGGTGGTACGCCGCGCTGGTGCGGGTCTGGGCCACCTCGCGGGCGCTGTCGAGGAGCTGGTCGAGCTGCGCGCCGGCCTGCTCGACGTTGCCGTTGCGGGCGTCGCGGATGGCGGCCACGGTGCCCACGGCCAGGGTCACCTGCGCGGCGACGGCCTCGACCTCGGCGCTGCGGCCGCCCTCGATCTCGGCGGTGTCGCTGGTGGCGTGGGCGCCGAGGAAGACGTCGCGCTCGTAGCGCACCGACGGGGAGGCGGGGTCGTTCCAGGCGAGGCGGGCGTCGATGAGCTCGACGGGCGATCCGGCGCGGTGCGACGGGACGCTCAGCCGCACGATGAGGTCGCGGGTGGCGCCCTCGGTGATCTCCCCGAGCGACACCTGCACGCCGGTGGTGGTGCGCGTGGCCTCGTGGCCGACCACGGCCTCGATCTGCACGTCGGGCCCGGGGTTGAGCGTGACGACGGCGTTGCGGGCGACGACGCGCTCCATGCGCAGCACCTCGGTGCGGAAGGCCGTGGCGACGGCGGCGGAGTCTTCGATGTAGTGGAAGTGCCCGCCCGAGCGCTGCGCGACGGCGCCCATGAGGGTCTCGTTGTACTCGAGGCCGAGGCCCATCGCGGTGATGGTGATGCCGTGCTGCCCGGCGCTCGTCGCCATCGCCTCGATGCCCGCGGGCTCGTTGGGCACGCCGTCGCCGAGGAGCACCACGCGGTTGATGCCCGCGGTGTTGAGGTGCGCGGCCACCTGCTCGACGCCGAGGCGCAGGCCGTTGGCCATGTCGGTGGTGCCGCGGGCGCGCATGGCGCCGATGCGGCGGCGGGCGTCGGCGCGGTGCGCGGCGTCGAGCTCGGCGGAGGGGAAGATCACCTCGGAGCGGGAGTCGAACGTGACCACGGCGAGGCGGTCGCCGTCGCGCAGGGCGTCGAGCAGCACGAGGCTGGCGGCGCGGGCGTCGTCCATGGCCCGGCCCTCCATCGACCCGGAGGTGTCGACGACGAGGGCGAGGTTGATGGGCGGGTGCACCGACGGGTCGGTGGCCGCGGTGCCGAGGTGGATGCGGGCGACCAGCGAGCTGCGCGCCCCGGCGGGCACGAAGCGGTTGGCGAGGTCGCCGCCGAGGGAGAGGGCGTCCGGGGTGCGCGCGTGGCGCTGGGCGCCGGCGCAGGCCGCGAGGGAGGAGAAGAGCGCGAGACAGAGGAAGAAGAGCGTGCGTCGCATGGTGGTGGACCTCTGACGGCCAGAACGCCGCGGAGGTCTGTGGGCTTACGGAGAAAGTTCTCGCCCGGGGAGGGTGGTAGCGTCGCGGGCCATATGAACATCGCGATGGTGGGTCTCGGGAAGATGGGCCTCAACATGGTGCTGCGGCTGCGCAAGGGCGGTCACACGGTGGTGGCGATGGACCGCGACGCCGCGCAGGTCGAGCGCGCCCGGGAGGCGGGCGCCGTCGCCGCGGCCGACCTCGACGCGGTGGTGGCCGCGCTGCCGTCGCCGCGCGTGGTGTGGGTGATGGTGCCGTCCGGGTCGATCACGCAGTCGGTGATCGACGAGCTCGCCGCGAAGCTCTCGCCCGGCGATGTGATCGTCGACGGCGGAAACTCCAACTGGAAGGACTCGCAGGCGCGAGGCGCGGCGCTCGCGGCGAGGGGCCTGCGCTTCGCCGACGCGGGCACGTCGGGCGGCGTGTGGGGCCTCGCCAACGGGTACTGCCTGATGGTGGGCGCCGAGCCCGAGACCTTCGCGGTCATCGAGCCCGCCATCGCCACGCTGGCGCCGCCGGACGGCTACCGGCGCGTCGGCCCGGTGGGGGCCGGGCACTACACCAAGATGATCCACAACGGCATCGAGTACGGGCTGATGCAGGCCTACGCCGAGGGCTTCGAGATCCTCCAGACCTCGCCCTTCACGCTCGACCTCGCGGCCATCGCCGAGCTGTGGGGCAAGGGGTCGGTGGTGCGCAGCTGGCTGCTCGACCTCATCGCGGGCGGGCTCAAGGCCTCGCCGGGACTGCCCCACCTCAAGGGCTACGTGCCCGACTCGGGCGAGGGGCGCTGGACGGTGCAGGCCGCCATCGACCAGGACGTCCCGGCGCCGGTCATCACCCTGTCGCTCCAGATGCGCTTCCGCTCGCGGCAGGCCGACAGCTTCGGCGCGAAGATGCTCGCGATGATGCGCAACCAGTTCGGGGGGCACGCGGTGAAGCGCTCATGAACCCCTTCCGCGAGGGACTCCTCGGCGACCGCCTGCCGGCGCCCACGGTGGTGGTGATCTTCGGCGCGACCGGCGACCTCACGCGCCGCAAGCTGATGCCCGCGCTCTACAACCTCGCGCTCGCGCGGCTGCTGCCGCCGGGCTTCTCGGTGCTGGGCGTGGCGCGGCGGCCGTGGTCCGACGACGACTTCCGGGCCGAGCAGCGCGCGGGCGCGGCGGAGTTCTCGCGCACGAAGCCCCTCGACGACGTGGTGTGGGACGACTTCGCGCAGGGGGTCGGGTACGTCCGCGGCACCTTCGCCGACCCCGCCACCTACGAGGCCCTCAAGGCGCGGCTCGACGAGCTCGACCGCACCCGCGCCACCCGCGGCAACCGGGTGTTCTACCTCTCCGTTGCGCCCGGCGACGTCGCGATCATCGTGGAGAACCTCCACCGCGCGGGCCTCTTCGCCGACCCCCGCGACCCGGCGCGCGCCACGCGCCTCGTGTGCGAGAAGCCCCACGGCACCGACCTCGCCAGCTCGCGCGCGCTCGACCAGATGCTGCACGCCGCGCTCGACGAGTCGCAGATCTTCCGCATCGACCACTACCTCGGCAAGGAGGCCGTGCAGAACCTCCTGGCCTTCCGCTTCGCCAACGCCATCTTCGAGCCGCTCTGGAACCGTCAGCACGTCGACCACGTGCAGATCACCGTCGCCGAGGAGATCGGCATCGAGGGCCGCGGGAGCTTCTACGAGTCCGCCGGGGCCCTGCGCGACATCGTGCAGAACCACCTCATCCAGCTCGTCACGCTGGCCGCGATGGAGCCGGTGGCGGCCTTCGACGAGGGCTCCGTGCGCGACGAGAAGGTGAAGGTGCTGCGCGCCCTGCGGCCCCTCACGCCGGAGGCCCTGCGCACCGACGTGGTGCGGGCGCAGTACGCCCACGGCGGGGTCGCGGGCTCCGGGGTGCCGGGCTACCGCGAGGAGAAGGACGTCGCGTCCGACAGCGTGACCGAGACCTTCGTCGCGATGACGGCGTACGTCGACAACTGGCGCTGGCGCGGCGTGCCCTTCTACCTCCGCGCGGGCAAGCGGCTCACCCGTCGCGCCACGGAGATCTCCGTGCACTTCAAGGCCGCCCCGCTCGCCCTCTTCGGCCCGTCGGCCCCGGAGCCCAACGTGCTCGTGCTGCGCATCCAGCCCGACGAGGGCATCACGCTGCGCTTCGTCTCCAAGGTCCCGGGGCCCACCACGGTGCTGCGCCCGGTGGCCATGGACTTCCGCTACGGCACCACCTTCGGGCACGCCGCCCCGGAGGCCTACGAGCGCCTACTGCTCGACGTGATGCTGGGCGACCCGACGCTCTTCACCCGCGCCGACGAGGTCGACTGGAGCTGGCGCTACTTCGACCCGGTGCTCGCCGCCTGGAAGGCGGAGGGCACGAAGGACCTGCCCACCTACGCCGCGGGCACCTGGGGCCCCGCGGCGGCGGAGAAGCTCATCACGCGGGACGGCCGCCGGTGGAGGTCCCCGTGAGCATCTCCCTCGACAAGGTGGAGCGCGAGCTCGCGCGGCTGTGGTCCGAGCAGGGCGGCCGCGATGCGCGCCCGCGCACCCTCGACCTGGTGGCCTTCTGCGCGACGCCCGACGAGCTCCCGCGGGTGCGCGCCGCGATCGTGCCCCTCGCGGCGAAGCGCCCTTGCCGCACCATCACCGTGGTCTGTTACCCCGGCGAGACCCCGTCGATCACCGCCCGCGTCGCGCTGCACGTCGACCCGTCGCGCCGCGGCGAGCCGGTGGGCGAGGACGTCTCGCTCGAGGTGCGCGGCGCCGCGCGGGCGTGGGTGTCCTCGACGCTGCGGCAGCTCCGCCGGGGCGACCTCCCGATGCACCTGTGGTGGTCCGGCGACCTGCCCGACGACGACCGGCTCTTCGACCAGCTCACCGAAGACGCCGAGGTCACGCTCGTGCACAGCGCCGACATGGACCTCCGCGACCTCGAGCAGCTGCGCCGGGTGCTGGCCTGGCGGGTCGAGCGCGCGGCCTTCCTCGACCTCAACTGGGTGCGGCTCTCGCTCTGGCAGGAGCTCACCGCGCGCTTCTTCGACGCCGACGGCGTGGCGGCGTGCATCCCGTGCATCGACGCCGTCTCCCTGGGCTTCACCCCGCGGCCGGGCTCGGACGACGCCGCGCCCACGCAGGCCGCGCTGCTCGCCGGGTGGATCACCCTCTGCCTCGGGTGGACGGTCGACGGCGCCGTGTGGGGTACCGACCCCGACGGGGTGAGGGTCGCCACGGCGAAGCGCCCGGACGGATCGCCCGGCCGCGTGCGCTTCGTCGGCGACGACCGCCCGGGGGTGTACCCGGGCGCGCTGCACACCGTGGGGATGTCGGGCCCCGGGGTGAAGCTGGAGGTCGCGCGGGCGCTCGAAGACCCGCTGGCGCTCTGCTGGTCGGGCGAGGTAGAGGGCGAGTGCGTGCCGTCGCAGTGCGTGCGCATGGGCGTGCCCGAGGAGCCCAAGATGCTCGCGCGGGCGCTCGACCGGCCGACGCGCGACCCGCTCTTCGAGCGCAGCCTGGCGGCGGCGGCGACGCTCACGCGCGCGGTGGCGCCCCTGGTGGGCGAGGAGGAGGCGTAGGGGATGAGGTTCATCATCGGGGCATCGGTCGCGAAGGCGGCCGCGGAGGGTGCGGCGCTCATCGCGGAGTGGAGCCGCGAGGCGATCGCCGAGCACGGGCGCTTCGTGGTGGCGCTGACGGGCGGCGAGAGCCCGAAGCCGCTGTACGAGGCGCTGCGCGCGCGGCGGGACATCGAGTGGCGGCGGTGGGAGGTGTTCTTCGGCGACGAGCGCGCGGTGTCGGCGCAGGATCCGCGGAGCAACCTGCTCGCCGCCGAGGAGCTGCTGCTCAACCGCGTGGCGCTGAACCCCGACCGGGTGCACCCGATGTACGCCCTGGGCATGGACATCGAGCAGGCCGCGCTCGACTACGACGCGGCGCTGCGGGCGTCGGCGGGCGATCCGCCGGTGCTCGACCTCGTGCTCCTGGGCGTCGGGCGCGACGGGCACACGCTCTCGCTGCCGCCGTACTGCGGCGCCATCTCCGAGCGCGAGCGCATGGTCATGGCCCTGGTCGACCCCGAGATGGACCCGCCCGTCGACCGGATCACCTTCACGCCGCCGGTGGTGACGGCCGCGCGGCGGGTGCTGGTGATCGCGCACGGCCGGGCGAAGGCGCCCGCGATGAAGGCCGCCCTCGACGACCGCGACGACCGGCTGAAGGTGCCCGCGCAGCTCATCCGCGACGCCACGGGCGAGGTCACCGTGCTCATGGACGAGGAGCTCGCGAAGAGCCTCGGACGCGGGGGCTAGCGAGGTCGACGCGCCCGTTCCCCGGGGGTGTCCCCGTCGTCGCGCAGCTTCTCTAGCATCTGGATCTGTTGGAAGGTGCTCACGGTGATGCCGTGGTCGGCCGCGCGGGTGGCGCGCACGCCGATGCGGGGGCTCTGGATCATCCAGGGCCACCGGGGGATCGACACAGCCCCCCCCCCGTCGGAAGGTCGACGCATGCTCATCGTCTCCAGCCTGGTCTTGCTGGTCTGGTGCATCCAGTTCGCGCTCGCGCTGCGCGTGCGCCGGTCGGTCCCGGCGCTGTCCGACCTGCCCCCGGCGCCCGCCGCGCGTGGCACCTGGCCGCGGATCTCCCTCGTCGTGCCTGCCCGCGACGAGGGGCTGCACATCGCCGGGGCCCTCGCGTCGAAGCTCACCTGCGGGTACCCCTCGCTGGAGGTGGTCGCCATCGACGACCGCTCGACCGACGACACGGGCGCCATCATCGACCGCGCCGCGGCGTCCGACCCGCGGGTGGCCGCGGTGCACGTCACGGACCTCCCGGAGGGGTGGCTGGGCAAGGTGCACGCGATGGCCCGCGGGCTGGAGCGCGCCACCGGGGAGTGGGTGCTCTTCAGCGACGCGGACGTGCACGTCGAGCCCGGCGCCCTGGAGCGCATCGTCGCGTGGGCCGAGGCGGGCGGCGTCGACCTCGTGGCGGTGCTCCCCCGGGTGCACCCGGTGGGTCTGCTCATCGACGCGGGCCGCCGGCTCGACATGGTGGCGATGCGGGTACGCCCGCCGGAGCCCGCGGCGAAGGTCGGGTGATCGACGGCCGTGGGCGCGCCGCGGGCCGACCCGCTCAGCCCCCGACCATCCACTGCCCCAGCGTCGCGTCCGTCGCCTCGCTCGCCGCGACCTCGCCCACCACCGCGCCCCGGCGCAGCACCATCACCCGGTCGCTGAGCGCGCGCAGCTCGTCCAGCTCCGACGACACCAGCACCATCGCCACGCCCTCCGCACGTAGGCCCCGCAGCGCCGCGCGGATCACCTCCGCCGCCCGCAGGTCGACCCCGCGCGTGGGCTGCGCCACCAGCAGCACCCGCGTCGCCGTCAGCAGCTCGCGCGCCACCAGCACCTTCTGCTGGTTGCCCCCCGAGAGCGAGCCCAGCGATGCGTCCGGGTCCGCCGGGCGCACGTCGAAGCGCGCGATCACCCGCTCCGCCGCCGCGCGCGCCATCGCCCCGTCGAAGCGGCCGCCCCGGGTCGCCACGGCCACGTCGCCCAGCGCGAGGTTCTCCGCCACCGTGAGCTCGCCGAAGAGCCCGTGACCCTCGCGGTCCTCCGGGACGAAGCCCACGCCGCGCCGGCGCCGCCCGGCCACGCCCTCCCGGGTCACGTCCGCGCCCTCCACGGCGATGCTCCCCGCCTCGCAGGGACGCAGCCCCGCGAGCAGCTCCAGCAGGGCCCGCTGCCCGTTGCCCTCCACCCCCGCCACCCCGAGCACCTCGCCCGCCCGCAGCGTCAGCGTGAACGGGCCCGCCCCCCCGCCGCGCACCCCGCGCACCGCCAGCGCCTCCGCCGCCTCCGCGCCCTCCGCCTCCGCCGCGAGCACCTCCACCTTACCCGACCCGGTATGGCCATCGTCGCCCACCACCGCCGCCGTCACCGCCGCCCGGCTCGTCGCCGCGGCCTCCGCCGACCGCACCACCCGCCCGCGGCGCAGCACGGTGATCTCGTCCGCCACCGCGAACACCTCGTCGAGCTTGTGCGTCACCAGCAGCACCGCCGCGCCCTGCGCCGCCATCGCGCGGATCGTCGCCAGCAGCCCCTCCACCTCCGCGGGGGAGAGCACCGCCGTCGGCTCGTCGAGCAGCACCACCGTCGCCCCGCGGTGCAGCACCTTCAGGATCTCCACCCGCTGCCGCTCGCCCACGCCCAGCGTCGCCACCGCGGCGGTCGGGTCGACGGGCATCCCGCGCGCCTCGGCGAGCGCCCGCACCCGCGCGTCCATCGCCGCGCGGTCGAGGCCCCAGCCGAAGAGCCCCCGCCGGGGCTCGGCGCCCAGCACCACGTTCTCGGCGACGGTGAGCGCCTCGGCCAGCATGAAGTGCTGGTGCACCACCCCGACGCCCGCGGCGAGCGACGCGCGCAGGTCGCCCGGCGCGAGCTCGACCCCGTCCACCGTGACGCTCCCGGCGTCGGCGGCGACCAGCCCGCAGAGGCAGCGGATGAGGGTGCTCTTGCCCGCGCCGTTCTCGCCGACGAGGGCGTGCACCCGGCCGGGCGCGAGGTCGAGCGAGGCGCCGTCGAGCGACACGCAGTCGCCGTAGGCCTTGCGCAGCCCTCGCGCGCGCAGCGTCGGCATCAGTGGGTGTTGGGGTGCGCGGTGGAGTGCGGGTCGAAGGGCGGGAGGTTGCCCAGCTCGCCGGGCGGCAGGTTGATGAGCCCGAGGCGGTCTTCGTGCACCTCGGGGTGCAGCCGATCGCGCGCCTGCTGGAGCAGCGCCGCGGTGCGCTGCGTGCGCCGGTCGCGCACCAGGAAGCCACGGATGGTCGCCAGCACCCCCGGGTCGGTGACCTCGCGGCGGAGCGCCGGGCGCGTGCCCGTGAGCACCGCCACCCCGAAGCGGTTGTTGGCGAGCGCGACCGGCTGCGGGGTGACGTCCATCTCCCGGGCGAGGCCGAACACCGCCGAGGCCAGCGCGGCGTCGAGGGCCTGGCCGTCGCCCGTGGGCGCGCCGCTGCGCTGGAAATAGAACACGTCGCCCTCGTGGGCCTTCGAGGGCTCGTCGACCGAGTGCTGGCGCACCAGCTCGCGCACCCGGCGCAGGTCGCCGCGGGCGGCGCGCACGTCGGTCACCACCCGCGCGGCGGTCTCGCGGTCGGCGGTGATGATCACCGTGGCGCGGCGGAACTCCGGCTGCTGGTAGTCCGCGAGGTGGGCCTGGTAGTACGCCGCCACCTCGCTCTGCGGGACGGACTCCGGGGTCACGGCCTCGAGCACGGCGCGCTGCTCCAGGCGCTGCGAGAGGATGCGCCGCACCGACGCGGACACCTCGGGGTTGCGGTCGAGCCCCTGCCGGCGCGCCTCGGCGGCCAGCAGGTAGGTGGTCACCAGGTGCTCGAGGTACGCCCGGCGCTCGGTGGGGTTGAGGTAGCGCTGGCGCACCGGGCCGGGGGCCTCGTTGAGCATGTCCTCGAACTCGCCCACGGTGATCGCCTGGTCGCCCACGCGGGCCACCGCCTGCGCGCGGCGGGCGGCCTCCGCGGGGGAGGGACCGGCGTCGGCGGCGGGCGCGGGGCGCGGCTGCGCGCCGGGCGCGGCGGGGGACAGCAGCCCGGCCAGGAGGAGCGGGAGCAGGCGCGCGCGGTGGGTTCGCATGGGTTGCCTCGTCGGGTCGCACGGCCCCGCCCGCGACGTCAAGCGTGGGGCCCGCGCGGACGTGATAGCGTGCGACGGCTGCCGATGCGATGCCCGCAATGCCAGAGCCGCGTGACGCCCTCGATGCGGCGCTGCCTGCGGTGCGGTGCGGTGCTCCCCAGGGCGCCGGGGCTCACCATCGAGACGCTCGCCCGCCCGGCGGCGCCGTACGCGTCGGGCGACCGCGTGGTGGGGCGCTATCGCATCCTCGAGGCGCACGGGTCGGGCCCGCTCGGGACGACGTACCGGGCGCACGACCCCACCGGGCGCACCATGGCCGTGAAGGTGCTGCCCGCGGCGCTCTTCGTGGGGGACACCGAGCGGCGGGAGTTCGTCGAGCGCTACGGCCAGCTCTGCGGGCGCACGCTGCCCAACGCGTCGCTCCCGGTGGAGGTGGGCGTCGACAACGACGTGATCTTCGTGGCCTCGACGTGGGTGTACGGCGCGTCGCTGCGCTCCATCGTGCGGGCCTACCGCGCGGCCGACCGGCGGCTGGAGCGCGACCAGGTGCTCGGCGTGCTGCGCGGGGTCTCCGACGCACTGCGCGCCCTGCACGCCATGACCACCCACGGGGCGGTGTACCCCGAGAACGTCTCGGTCACCGCCGACGCCGTGGTGCTGCTCGACCCGGGCCTGGCTGCCGCGCTGCCGCCGCGCCGCTACGTCGAGCGGGTCGAGCGCGCGCCCGAGGTGTGGCCTTACATCGCCCCCGAGCTGCGGGTCGGCAAGCGCACCAACCCCGGGGCCGACCTCTTCGCGCTGGGCGCCCTCGCGTCCGAGCTGCTCACCGGCGACCCGGCGCGCTCGGCGTCGGCGGACTTCACCGCGCCCGACCTCGGCACCACGCTGGAGTCGGCGCTGCGCGCGGCGGTCTCGGCGCAGGCCTCGCGGCGGGTGTCGGCGGTGCCAGAGCTGCTCGCCGGGCTGGCGCAGATCGCCGGCGAGGCGTCGCTGCCGCCGTATGCGCCGCTGCCGTCGCCCTCGGAGATGGTCGACGCGCGCACCCGGCGGGTGGTGCTCCGAGGCCCCGGGGCCATCCGCCCGACGCCCCCGAAGGTGCCGCGGTCGCCGCTGCGCGAGCGCAAGGTCGGCTGAGCCATCGCCCGATCGTAGGGTCGCGGTGGGAGTATCAGGTCGTGTCGAGGAAGAGTCACGCTAGAGTGCACCTGAGGTTGGTGTGAGCGTCCCCAGCGCGTGTCCGCATTGTCAGCAGCCGCTGCCCGATGGCTTCATCGGCAAGGCCTGCCCCCACTGCCGCGGGGCCCTCGCCAACAAGCGCAGGCGCTCGCTGTCGGGCTTCTCCTTCCAGACGCTTCAGCCCGGCGCGGCGGGCGCTTCGCGGCCTCCGCACGCGCCCAACTCCAACACGCCGCCGCGCGCCCCGGTCGAAGACCGCTGGGACCTCCCGGACCTCGGCGTCGATGCGCCCCGCGAGCGTGGCGCGGTGCCCCCGGCCGCGCCCACGGGCTTCCCCGCGGTGCCCTCGGCCATGACCGCGCAGCTGCTCCGGTCGACCATGGCGCTCGGCGTCCAGGTGCCACCCGCCGCAGCGCCCGCCCCCGCCCCCGCCGCTGCATCGACCATGGTGCCGCCGAGCGCGTCGTCCATCCGTTCCACCGCCCTCCTCGACCCCTTCGCCTGGAACCTCGACCACGCCTCCCCCCCGGCCTCC